>VMHT01167697.1_pt1 | contig 46093 bp, 50 predicted proteins | sample 4693611 | NCBI WGS metagenome assembly VMHT01 (sample SAMN12280063, study PRJNA550983) | marine metagenome | isolation source: seawater sampled from same location over 5 years 0.02-0.2 micron viral filtrate | place: USA: collected off the coast of southern California halfway between the port... ... | reverse complement strand
TTAATGTTCTTAAGCTGAAGCTTGGGTGCTTCAGCTCTTTCGTCCGATTCTTTCGCATCATAATCCCTGGCAGAAGACTCAAAGTTGAGCTGCTTTATCACCTTTGCTGGATTTATACTTACAGTCCCAGCACCCTTTTTCTTCTGGGGGAGAATAATGGTATGAGTCGATCCCGAGTTTCTTCCGCTGTAATCAACCTCTCCTTTTGTCTGACTTAAATTTATTGCGTTTTTGTTTATAAGACTGGAAATAACAAAATGCTGGTTAACTGCCTCTCCGAACTCCTGCGCGTCAGCAGCTAATTCGGTTACACCACCTGCGTTTGCTGACGTGAAATCCTTCCCTGCAGTTTTTACCAAATCGGCAAATCCACTTCTACGACTACCAGATTCTACAGCTGAGCCATGGAACACTTCACCAATGGGTTGCAGTTTATCCGAAACCTCTACATCCTCACCTTCAAATGCCTCTTCTCCTACTTCTTCTACTTCTATATCAGCTTTGGCCGTATTATCATATCTAGCCATTGCAAGATTTATTTCGCCATTACTAAGATCCGTATCCTTTAATGCAGCCTGGAATTTTTCACGGCCCATTCCGCTTTCATTAGCAGTTTGGATCATGTCGTCCGCTATTTCATTAAACGCCTCTTCGGCGTCTTGGTCCGAGATCAAAGGATCGATCTTACTTACATCCACAGCAAACTGATTGATTTCATCGACAGCACTTACAATCTGAGGTTCCGCTGCTTCCTGAGCAGCCTCCTTGCTAATTAGTTCTTGCTGCTTGTCACCCTTCTTTTTCTTAGCCTTCTTCTTGGAAGCATCTCGGTACTGTATTTTATTGCCAGTGTGCTGTTCAAAGATTATCTCGTTGATCTGGTTGTCAGTAAGTTGCTCTCCCTGGTTCTGCCTAAGCATAACCTCTACAGCAGTGCCAAACACAGCATCGGTGTTCAGGTCAGACCCTTCCCACATGGCCTCAACATCAAAATCAGTCCACTCATTTAAGTTTTCTAGATAGCCAGCATCAACAAGTTCACGGAACTGGTCGCCCATTTGCTTGGCTTGTTTCAATTGCGATTCATCTTGAACAAAGTCTTTCTTTGCGATCTTAGACTGGCGACCAAGACTTTGATTGTTTAGAAAACCCATGACACGTTTCTGGGCATTATCACGTTTAATAGGATCTCTTGAATCTATAGCATCCAGGTCTTGTGCTATCTGTGCCGCTACATCTTCAGAAACACCTCCAGACTCTAGTTCCTTAATAGCGACATCTTTAACGCCCTGAATAGACTCAGGCGATATTAGCTCTCCCTGCTCAACCCTCTCTTTTTGCATCTCTCCTAAGAGCTCAGCTTCTTCTGTACCTTCTTCAAACTCAAGCTCTTCATCGACGGCAAGCTCATCGGCTTGCCGCTGGATCACGCTTCTTAAATCGTCCTTCCTCTTTCGCTGCAAAAGATCTTCAATAGCATTATTTACTTCCTGATCTCTTTCTGCATCGACATTCTCAACGGTTTCTACCAAAGCGTCGTGAAGCTGACTGGAAAATGCTTCCCTTTGTAAGTTTGTCTTCAGGCCAGCTTTTTCTAGGTTTGTAGGCAATAAGAATCTTAGTCGGTCTCTGGTATTAGCCCACTCACTGTACTTGTCTATTAGCTTCTCTCTACTGTGCACCGACAGCTCTTGCTGAGAAGCTCCCTGCTCTACAGCCCACTTTTCAAAATTATCTTTTTCCATCTGTATAAGAATAGAAGGTGAAATAAACTTACCTCCGTCGTCCATCTGAGATAGAACATCTGCATCTTGTTGCGCGTCTCTTTCAGACTCCTCCATAGTCTCCATAATTGAAAGGATCATGCGACCTCGTGGAACATCGGAGTTTATAGAACCATCAGGGTTGAATACAGACTCGTCTGAAAGAATGAAATCCCTAAACGCATTGCGTGAGGTCTTCGCAGCTCCTACAAGCTCAATAGCATCTTTTTTTAGTTTGTTATCCTGAGCTATGTAAGGCGTCATAGCTTCGACTACTTTTTGTGCCTGACCGTCAGCTGCCTCAACATCTTTTTCTATCGCATCTATCTTTTCTTGAAGCACTTCTCCGGCAACAATTTTGTCGCCTATCTTTTCCCCAACGGAATTTCGCAGTATTTCAATGGCCTTCTTTTTTCCAGTTGATTTTCCGTATATACTCAGAAAATCACCGAGACCTACTTTTTCTCCGTCGTAGGGGATTTTTAAGCTGTTTAGCTTTTTGGTATTTTCTTTGCTTGGATCACCGACCCATTCAGTAATCCGATCCACCATCTGATCAGATACCATACGGTCTTCTTCGTTATCGCTCTGATAGCCAGATGCAATTTTCCCGGTTACTTTATCGGCTATTTCCTCACCACGAGTCTCCCTGACGTTAGCTCTATTAGCTATTTCTTTTAAAGTTCTATTCTTCTTCCCTCTTCCACTCATCGACTGGATAGATCTACCAGTAGCACCTAGCACAAGCATTGATGACCCAGTAGCTTCCCATGTCTCCATTATCCTTCCTTTGACATCAATAGGCACATCAAGATCGTTGATCTCATTACCTATATGCTCACCGATCATTGTTAATGATTCCTGAGCCACTTCCTGAGCTGTTTCCTTGGCAGCATTAATGGTGCTAGACTTTGTCCCCTGCCAAAGATTCTTGCCTCCCTGAATGAACTTCTGAGACATTGATGTGTTTCTTTGTTTAACTACATCGAAAGCTTGTTTCAAACGCCCTTGTTGATTTGGCTTCAGATTCTTAAACCAAGAAGATTTCATGCTTTTAACCTGAAATCGTTCAATCGCTGCAACTGGAATGGCTGCTATAGAAGACACTGCATTAGCGCTGTCAGTGCTGGCACCATTCTCTACCATCTGGTCATAGATTGCATCTTTAGACTGTGCCCACCAGAACGTAGTTGATCCGGCCACTGCTGCCCGACCTGCCCCTTTTGCACCGACCTTAAGTGCTGTTTCGGCACCCTTCTTTGCAAGAGCACCAGTTCCCAGACCACTTATCATGCCGGGAGCTATTTCTAAGGCACCAGTAACAGCTCCTTCTACCCCGCCCAACCACTCACTCCCAGTTGGAGCTGTGGTCTTTCTTTGTCTCTCTATTAAGTACTCAGCAAAATCTATCTCTGCCTGATCTAGTTTATCTTGCTCGGTATCTTCGTTTATTAGTCCAACCCATTGACCCAACTGCGTAGCAGCGTCACCAATCGACTCTCCTGTTTCCACAAAGCCCTTTTCGTAAAACGCATTCCAAGAACGACCAAATAATCCAGCTTGCACTTGATTTTCATTGGATACATTTAGCATTGCCTCAAAGAAGTCCCCCTTCTCATCATCAGGCATACCATTCACCATCTGAAAAACGGTTTCTTTGGCATCGTTGCCGGGGTCATACATCTGAGCAATATTACTAGCCGCTTTAGCTAAGGTAAATGCCTTCAGCTGCTTCTTAAATCTTTCATGGTCAAACGGTTGATCTGGATAGTCTACCCTGGCTTTTCTCTCAGCAGCAACAGCAGCCTGTTCAAGCCAATAATCATCAACAGCGGTATTGTCATCACTGTTTTTAGTAATGTGATATCCTGCATAGCGGTCAGGATCGATCTTGCCTTCAGTCCAGCTACCTATAAACGTGTCATGTAGATAAGAACCTGCACCTCCACGGTCTATGTTGCGGCCTGCATCTATTGACCCATCTTCATTAAACTGCAAAGGGGCGACAGAAATCTTAGATTCCATTGCGAGCTTCTTAGCGGATTCTCGCTCAAAGTCACGACCACCTACGGCACGAATATCAGTGCCTGTAAACCGAGGCTTGTATATGCGAGCCTCGTGCTCTTCTTTAATGCGTTGCTGCTCAGCTGCAGCTGCCTGCTTTTCAGGAACGCCGGACCATTTGCCGCCAGACGGAGCCGGTGGGAGCACCGGCTTCCTCTCAGCAATAGATTCCTTTTCTTCTTCTTCTACAGACTGTTGCTTATAGAGATTGTCGTATAAATCCGACGCACTGAAATACTTAATTTCATCTGGCATTTTGAGACCTTTAGGAAACTGTCAACTAAAAGTTGTTGTTGTCTTATAAGTTTATTTAGGGATCAGCAATGGATTGATCGATTCCGTGGCCCCTAGTGGTTCCGGCGGTGCAGACGCACCCTTAATTATTTTGCCATCAACCGTAAAGAATCTTCCGTCTGGTGACCTCCACATCGCCTGACCGAATGTGTTAATCTCAGGAATTGAATTTTTTGGAACTCCAATGTGCCGTGCTCCTTCAAGTACTTCGCCCTGCATAGCAATAAGTTCATCCTCCCCGGCGGTACTTCCCAAAGATTCAAGCTCTTTAAGCGAGTTGTTGTAAGCTTTTATAACTTTTGCCACTCTTTCCTTAGACATACCTTGAATCATTTCAGGATCTAACATATTACCCATTTGTTTGGCAATGTCTTTAGCGACTGAAGGATTCTTGTGGTTTAAGTCTAGCCGACCCTTGGACAACGGAATTGGCCCACTAGGAGGTTGTACAGGTGCGTCAAGACGATCAATTGCACCGTCTGGACGCCTTGTGTAATCGCCATGTTCTGCATCTTCTTGATTTTCAAAAGGCCTGCCTCCAGAACCGACACCAGGAATGTTAGGGCCTTGTGGATGAGTACCTAGTAACATACTCGGATCTCTAGCAGCCTCTTGATCCGTTGTCATCATAATATTTTCTTGTTCAACTTCCGATCTTTGATCAAAAGGAACAACGCCGTCCTGCTCTACTCCGTCTAGAACATTTGCTGCTGACGGCGACCCCATTGCAGAGCCCGGCGCAACTTCAAGGCCGTAACGATTACGCTCATGGGCTAATATCGCATCGTAATCCACTTCCCCATCTGGCCCGAGAGCCCATTTGGGAATTGAACTGCTGTAGCCTCCTGTGAGAACAGAGGCTCCCATTTCCAACGCCCCTCTGTTAGTGTATTTCTCGTACAGCTCTCTAGCGTCATCAGAGGCTTGCCTTTCATTTTCCCGTTTTTCTTTTTCAGTTTGTATGCGCAGTTGTTCAGCGTCATGTTTAGCGTCGGCTACATCCTTAGCACTCTGAGTTTGAATTCTCTGTGGCGGGCCACCATTTGGATCAGGAATTATCTTAAATATATTATCTCCGTCTTTTTCTTCTTTAGTATGAGCTTCTTGCCACTCCGCTACGTTCTTGTACTTTACACCGTCTTCGCCCTCAGCGTCCCAACGGTAAACATCTTGACCATTGACTCGCTCAATAATGTAACCATTCTCTTTTCCTACGTAACCATCCTGATAACGAGCACCTCGTTTGTTTTCACTATCTAATGGAGAATTGAGTATTCCTTCTTGCTGATCTTTAAGTGGAGCAACAGCTTCGTCGTACTGCTCTTGGTTTATCTCCCCGTTCTGCATAGCAGTGTCTAGCTCTGCAATTTGACCACTAATCTTATCATGCGAGTCTTTGCCTTGGGGAGTAAGGGTTCCGTAAAGATTGTTGCGTGCCTGAGCTGCTTGATCTCTTCTGATATTGTCAGCAGTTTGTTTATCTTCAAGCTCAAATCGGTTTTTTAGCTCGTCAAGATTGTTCTTGTGACCCATATCCATTAGGTCAACTCGTCTATCATGATCAATTGCATTTTGATCAACTTGCCAGTCGTGCATCTTTTGATCACGATCAACGTCAAATTGATTTGCCATCATCTGACGCTGCATACCAGCCTGATGGTCAAACTGCATCTTTTGGAAACCGGCATTAATGTCGTCAATGTGCATAGCGGCACGCTGCTGTCGCTCAGCACGCTTTTCCTGCTGAGCTTCTAGCTCTCTACGACGACGATTAATGTACTCGTTTTGCCCTGTCTTGTAAGCCAGACGGCCTACAGAGGTCATGCTAGGGCCATGTTCTACTACAATTCCCATTTAGTCTTATCCGTATGTAAGCATCGGTTTACGTTTCATGCCAGAGCCTTTGGCCTGTCGGGCCAAAGAGCTTAGCCCTCCCCCCTGTTTTTTGTAACGTGAAGCAGCATTAGGCATTGCACTGGCGTTTGATGACGAAGTTTGCATCGTATTACCCAAAGCCCTGTTCTGACCGGCGGTGAACTGCTGCTGCATTCCTTGGTTGGGCTGCTGAACATTTACAGTTGTTGGATTGCTTCGTTGGTTATTCAACCGAGCATTACGCTGAACTTTATTTAATCCATCAGTACGACCAACTTCCATCGTCGGCTTGTAATGCTCGTAACGAGCATTAGCGATTTGGTTTTTCTTGCGAGTTGACATGTCATCAGTAATTTGCTGTTTCCATAACGGGTTCTGATGCGGTGTTCCGGCAGTCGTTGGCTTACCCTGAGCCTGCAAGCTAAGATTTTCCAATTCCGCCACTCTTCTTCGCCGTCTGCCTTCCTCAATAGCGGGTGCTTGCATCTGAGGTTGCTGAGGCTGTTGAAGCCTTGCATCAGACTGTCCCCGCAACTGCCGATCAGATGCCTGCATCGGATTGTTTTGGGTGGGGAATCCACGCAGTCGTTGGCTTCCGGTTGCCTCTTTTATCTGATCAAATAATCCAACCTGTTCTTGGGTGTTACCGCCCTCACCAAAGTTGGACTGCCATTTGTCCATGTCAGCCTGAAATTGCCCAGCGTTCTGCATCCGCTGTTGAGGAGTCATCATTTCAAAGTTGCGTTTCATGTTGTCAAGGAATTGCTGACCCTGATTATCCTGCCTTTGCCAACCGCCACCGCCTTGCTGACCTCCACCTTGAGGCTGAGCAATGCTGACATCAGGTTCTGGAATTGGCATTCCGCCTCTCGTTGATTGACCGCCACCTTGAGGCTGCTGTCCACCAAAGCCCATTGGCATCATGCCCATTCGGTCGTTAGCCTTATTCTTAATCTCTTCCTGCTTTTTAAGTTGCTCATTCCAAATGTCGCCAGCCCTTCCCATACCCGCTTGAGCATCTGCGCTTACAGGAGCGTTAATCGGCATCATCCCACGCATCATCGCTGCGTACTGATTTGGGTCTTGCATTGTGTCAGGAGCATCAAGCTGATTACCCTGAGCAGGCTGCCCACCAGCAGGCTGCCCACCCGCCGCTTGATTTCCACCTTGAGCAGCGGACGCTTGAACACCTGGGGGAAGTCCGTTGACACCACCACCTACGTTGCCACCTTGAGCTTGTTTATACCTTACATCTGCGTTCGGGGGAGGCATTACTCCTTGAGATTGCGGCTGGCCTTGAGCTTGAGCCATTAAGCCTTGAAGACCGCCCTGCTGACCGCCCATGCCATCACCCATCTGACCAGCGAGAGCCGCTTGCTCACCTGACGGATCGTTCTGTCCCATCATAAACTGGGCGTATTGGGAATCGTCCATCATTCCTAATCCGTCCGGTGTATACACTCCGGTATCACCGCCACCGCCCGGACCTGCAGGTATGCCACCGCCGCCACCACCGCCACCAATTGGGCCGCCTGTAGTAGGGTCTATGTTGGGTTCTAATTCAGGAGGATCATAACCAGGGGGATTGTTTTTACCGCCTTTACCGCCTTTACCGCCTTTACCGCCTTTACCGCCTTTACCGCCACCCTTTGGTGGTTGAGGATGTGGCACTGGCGGTTGCCCAGGAACCGGTGGTTGAGTTGGATTCCCACCACCTGCTGTTCCAGTTCCTGCTCCTGCACCGCCACCTGCACTACCACCGCCAGCGTTACCACCTCCAGCACTACCACCGCCAGCGTTACCACCGCCAGCGCTACCACCGCCTGTTGGAAAACCACCGCCAGCGTAAGGAGGGTCATTTTCACCCAAAGGTCTGTAAACGGTACCATCAGTGCCCTGCTCTGGAACTTGTGTCGTACCGTCTGGACCCTCTACCGGCCCATCAATGTTTACGTTTTGGTCGCCAATGGTGATGTTAATAGGAGGCATGTCAACGCCTGCGCTCTGAGCCTCGGCTTGCATTTGTATCACATCTTGCTGACCCTGAACTATTTGGTCGTACACACCTTGCTGCTGCGCAAGCTGTTCCTTAAAAGCTTCAGCTCGTTCCGTATTGCCTTCTTTTTCAGCCTGAAGCATTTGTTCATTTAATCGCTGGATTTCATATTCTTTAGACTCTTGAGCTGCAGTCAACTTATCCATGTGATTTTGGAAGTCTGTAGTGCGTCTCTCATCTGCAGACATGTAAATTCTATCTGCACGCTCTATTTCGTTCTTTCTTCTAATGTCTTCACGACTGAGGTCTTTATCTCTTTCTTCTCTTGCAATTTTGTCTTTTTCACGCTGATCAAGAACGCCTTGACGGGCATCCTTTCGCTGTTGATCTGCTACTTCTTTAGCCCTACCTTGTTGTGCCAGCATTTGCTGACGCATAAATTCCTGCTGCTGAGCCATTTGCTGTTGAGCAAATGTCGGCCCTGTTTGTCCGGCAGGCTGTGCTCCACCAATACCTGCCCCACCAACACCTTCTCCAGAAGCACCGGCAGCCATAATTAAATCAGCCATGTCTTTTAAGCTTGGGGGAATGTCTTTCCTGTCTGCCATAAACCCTAACTGGCCTCGTCTTGTTTCATCGCCACGAACGTCGTTGCGTTCGTTTGTTGCAAGACGACCTAACCCAATCTGAGCTTGTGTTCCAAAATTAGTCGATTCCTGACCTAATCTTGAAGCTAATCCTTGGCCTGCAATTTGACCTTCCAGTCCTGTCAACTGGCGATCTGCGGCAGCACCTGCTGCTGCAGCCTGACCTTCCATGCCCGCTTGTGAACCAAACTGCTGGCCGATCAAACCACCTTGTATACCAGCACCTTGACCAAGAGCACCTGCCTGTTGACCTTGAATAGATGATGTCAATCCAGCATCTGCACCACCAAGTTGCTGCTCACGACCCGCTGCGGCTGCCAATCCTGCAAGACCAAACTGAGCCCCCTGACCCTCAAGCGCTGTCTGACCTCGGTCACCAGCGCCTGCAACGGCTTGACCCAAAGCTGTTCTGGCAGCGGCGTTTTGAGCCGCCATTTGCTGAGCTGCGCCAGCTCCTGCCATTCCAGCCTGCATCTGAGCCTGAGCTCCCTGGGTAGCCATTCCCTGTAGTCCAGCGGCACGCTGTCCAGCGATACTTTGCTGACCAGCTGCACGTTGACCAGCAATGCTCTGCTGACCAGCTGCCTCCTGACCTACCAAACCGGCTCGTGCTCCAGCAGCCTGAGCCGCCAATTGCTGCTGAGCAGCTAATTCAGCCCCAGTTAAATTGGCAGCCGCACCTGCCTCCTGACCAAGAAATCCCATCTGAGCTTGGGTTCCCTGTTGAAGTGCACCTAACTGACCAGCAAGAGACTGTCTCCCTACAGCCTGCTCTGCAGCAGAGATACCTTGTTGCCCTGCAGCCTGTTGCCTTAACCCTTCAAGACCAGATTGCATTTGAGCTTGTTCACCACGAACATCAGCTCGCTCAGCTCCTGCGAGTGCTTGTTGATCAAGCTGCGTCTCAGTGCCTACACGATTCATGCGGGCCTGCTCGCCAGCACCAGCTTCAGCTCCAGCTAGAGAAGCTTCTGACTGTAGACCTACCTGCTGAGCTGCATCTTGAGCACTCATTCCTTGGCCGGTAAGACGCTCAAATGCTCCAGCTTTCTGCTGGCGAACTTGCGAATCAACCTGACCAAGAGCTTCTTGACGATTGCGTTCTATATCGGATCTTGCACGGTCTATTTGACCACGTATTGTGGTGCTGTCTAAACCACGAGACACGAGGCTTTGTTGCATTTGACCAACAGTTTTTTCAATCTGCTCATCAAATTGACGGTTAATACGATCCGTGGAAGCCTGACCCATCTGATCGTACATGCCTAATCCGGTTTCAGCACGTTGCCCGTATCTCTGTGCTCGTTCGTCCTGAACACCTCCGGCAGCTCCTGCTGCCGTTTCTCTGGCAGCACCAAAATCAGAAGCTCTTTCACCAGCCGCTTGATCAAAACGACTACCGGCAGTGTCACGTATACCTTGAAAGCCTTCACGTACTTTTTCACCAGCAGTTCTGGCTCTTTCACCAGCATCCCTACCTAATCCTTCGTAACCTTCACCTAACTTGCCCAAACGACCTTCTGCACGAGAAGTTAAATCCTGAAGAGTTTGTTGGCCTAGTTGCCCAGCTCTTGCTTCCGCAGAGCTTGCGATGTCAGAGGCTGCGCCACGAGCCGCAGAAAAATCGCCTTTTACGCCAGCCTTACCTTTTTGAAATCTTTCACCAGCAGCAGAAATGTCACCAGCAGCACCTTCCCTAACTTCACCTCGGGCTCTCTGAAAAGCAGAACTAGCATCTCCAGAAGCCTTATCAAACGCTGCACCCGACTTACGTTCAGCCTCTCCAAAAGCTTCGCCTGCTTTACGCTCGGCTTCTCCAAATAACTGGCCTGCCTTGCCTTGCTGTTTAGAGTAATTACCCAGAACAGATTCGGCATCTTTCTTTCTTGATGCGTCGTCCTTACTGGCTAAACTTTCATAACCAGCTTTTACCTTCCCTCTTCCAGACTCAATTGTCTTTCTTTGCTCAGCAGCTTCTTTTTTATACCGCCCAATAAGCTTTTCTACATCTTTACCACCACGAGCCAATAAGCCTTTTCTAGCTTCCGATCCAAGCTCTCCAACTTTTCCGGCGACTTTTTCGCCAAGTCCTTTAGCCTTTTCTCCTGCGGCATCTGCAAGCTTTCCCAAACGACTTTGTCGATCATCAAACCTACCAGTTGTATCTTGAACACGTTTAGCTCCTTTCTGCAGTACATCTGTTCTAGTGCCATCCGCAATGTCTTTCATGGCTGAAGAAACATCGCCAGAAAGACCCGCCATTGCTGTTTCTAAATTACCATACCTGCTATCAAGAGCATCTAAACGAGTTTTTTGCTCATTGACTAATTGATCGTATCCACGGATTATTTGCGCATACCGATCCTCATTGGCTTGATTGCCTTTTTGACGCGCAGTCTCAAACTCAGAAATAACTCGTTCAATTAAGCTTTGTCTGTAATTAACTTGCTCACCGACAGTTTTCTTGCCCCGACTGGGGTTTTTTTGATCTGCGCCCATTAACCTAATCCCATTAAGGAGTTCATCATTTTAAGTTGTTGTACAGCAAGTCCAGGGTTGCCTATCATTTGCTCGCCCATGCCATAGTCTTTTTGCTGAAAGGGTCTCATCCTTTCAATTTTCTTTCTTCCTTGACCGCCCCTTGCAGCCATTGTTGTCTGCGAATTGTCAATGTTTGTCTTTTGCTGATTGTATGTACTACGCCGACTCATATCGAAATTCCGAGAAGAATTGTCGTAGGTTCGGTTAGTAATATTTGTTGTGTCACCACCAAACGTCGGGCTGTAGGTAGTTGGACTGAAGCCACCTCCACCGCCACCGGGGCCTGAAGGCAACCCTCCGGTATCGACACTTTCACCACCACCTCCAAAACCACCAGCAGGTGGCATTGGCATTCCACCTGTAGGGGAAGCAGGCATAGGTGCAGCAGGCATACCTCCACCCATGCCTGGTGCAGGTGCATAACCTCCCGAGTTTCCAGCAGGTGCTTGATGTTTACCGGAGACTTGGCCGGGATAACCGCTTGGATTAGTCCTTGGTCCCATCCATCTTGTTGAACTCATATCATTAACTCATCTGCGTTAAGGTTTCTTCGTACCAGTTGCCGTTGTAAGCAACGCACAACTTTGCTGTTGAACCTCCGCCAAACAACAACACAATTTCACCGTCTGACGGGCTAACATTCAGATCCGTTGAATCGGTTTCATCACTAGTAACTACCGGAATAGCCACTGCTCCGCTAATTGAAATTTGTGCGGGGTCAGTTAACGCTAGGCGAGCATTAGCACGCCTAGCTCTCGGAGGAAACTTTGGACCTCTGTTGAGTCCACCAATTAATCCACTCATTACCACTGTCTCCCTCTTGGGCCATCAAAGCTATTTAGCTCAATCCCCAAAAATTCATATGCCCAAGCTTCGTTGTTGTCGTCATTTCTTATTTTAATGTATATGTCATGTCCCACAGCGCGCCTTCTTTCAGACTTATTTCTTCCAGCAGACCAACTACCAGTAAATACTGTCTGAGCTGTTGCAGAAGCTTCAGCAAGCTGAGCTGTTTCCGCTGCATAAACAGTAAAGTCTACGTCACTGCTTCCAGTCGCTATTGCCGCCTTCATGTCAGTGAGCATAATTTTAGGGCGATTAGCTAGTTGTATCGGCCCAAGATAGACAAAGCTATCTATAGCAACGCCATCATCAGCTGTAGCCGGTGTGGTGTAATCAAATTTTCTTACATAACCATCCTGCCCGCCTAATAAGACAGTTCTGTCTGCAGCAGCATCGCCATCAAACGTATGCACAGACACAGGATTGTGTGCCGCCGTTGCAAACTTGTCCGGCCACCAAGACTGGTTTCTAACATCATAGAAAAAGTTTGTAGTGGCTCCTCCGGCAAGCGGAGTTAAGAACACATAAAACCCTCGTTCAATATCACTCCAAGCCATACGGACTTGTGTTGTGTCTGCATTAAACGCATTTAGGCGTTCAGGTATTTGCTTTTCACTAATGTTTTGAGGCGGAGAGCCGGGTTGCATTTGATACACACCGCCCCGTGACCCAAAGAAGAACACAATTCCTTCGGGAGATTTACAATAGGGCCTCCCAAATGGGGCCCCTATTGTGTCCGATACCAAGTCAAGCCTACCACCTTCAGCCGGGTCACCAGTCATTTGGTAGATCGTATGGTCACCAAAGAACAGCAGAATGTCATCGCTATACGGGCACATAGCATTAATAATGTCAGGGCTTTTACCTGCGTCCGCATTGTTACCCGCTACGGCCTGTATGGCCGTAGGAGTAGCTGGAGCATAGTTCCAATCTCTTGCATCACCTACTTTAGACATGTACCAGTTGTGCGGATCGGTGCTAATCCCACTACAAACAATACGCCCCCGCCAAGTTTCAATAAGGCGAGGTTCATTGCTGCTATCAATTGGAAGAGAGCCAGCCGAAGCTGACCATGTAGCTACAGTGTTAGTTGATGCAGTCCACTGCTTCGTAGAAGCACCGTCAGCAAAATAAACAATTCCAAAAAGCTGGGCCGAGAATATTGCTGGAACAGTAGAAGACAAAGCTCCAGATCCATTAGTAGCTGTAGTAAACGTAGACGACGTTACCTTTGCCACAGTACCATTAGTAATTGCGTAGGTATACACCGTCCTCGCACCAACCTCATTTTGGTTGGCTGGGGTAGCTCTAGCTACAACTTGACCAATATCTTGTACTTTGCCATCAGCTGTTCGTGCGTCTACATACTTTGACAACCCAGCACGCTGGCCACCACGAGAGCGACCAGTAGAAGGTTCCCAAGCACGGACATTCTGACATTCGGCGGTGCTGTTGCGTGGTTGTGTTTCAAAACCTGTAGACTCCACTAAACCAAGATTAGGCCAAGGCATATCAAACCTTGTCCTTAATCTTGCCATTAGCTCAAAGTGCCACCGTTGTTAGCGAAGACATTCCAAATTAAATCAGCACCTAATCTAGTGCTAATAAAACTAACTGTATCGCCAGCATTTGCACAGGTCATTTTAACGGTTTGTGTCCCGTCAATAGAGCCAATTTTTGTTGCTGCTGCTGGGTCTACCGTAGCACTTGTTGATCCAGTAATTTCTAGGTTGTTAGTGTCCTTAGTCTGGAAGTTCACTGTAATGACAATGCCTTCACGCTCTGGGTTAGCTAGTACACGAGCACCGCCACCACTTGCGCTGGTAGAAACCACGTTACAAATACCAAAGGTGCGATCAACAGGAATAACCCCATTTGCGCCCGAATCTTCGATAAGAAGCTCTGGTTCTCTTGAAATTTGTTGAAGAATATTATGGCCTGACATGGATATCCCTTTACGAAATAATGTGTAAAGCAGCTGTGCCAGCTGCGTTTGCGATTAGTTTCAAAAATGCAGCGCCTTCTATAGCGCTGTCAAGTGCATAACACTTGCTATGAGCTACGGTAGTTGTAACTGCACTACCGCCGCTATAAAGCTGCTGGTAAGTACCGTCTTCACTATCGGCTACGTAGTAACTGATTGACGTTATTGATGAACCTGCTGGGACATTAATAATTCCCTTCCGAAAACCTGAAAAAACAATCGGGCTGGACTTTGTGCTATCGCTAGAATCAGCGATATCATCGCTAATCTTAATTGACGCAAGTACATTGTTTTGTGGACTAATAGTTGACATGTATCACCTATGGGTTTGTATCGTAAAAGGCACTTCCATTGTACTTCACAACGTCACCATTTACATAACGATTGTCTTGTTCTGTCATCATCACGGTATCACTAGCGTCTCGGTTATAGCCAGCAACATCTGGAGTGTTGATTTGTTTGTCGTAGGCAATTGATGCCTGCAATCTTTGCATGAAGTTAGCTGCATGAATACCAGCATTGTTTTCCTGACGAGCTTCAGCAACTGCCAAACAACTAGCAAGTATTGTTTCCGCATGAGCCTCACCTCCCAATGGGTACGGATAACTTGCTGTAAGTTTTGCTGGGAGAGCATGGTACCGATAAGAAACCGTATACGCTGCATCGGGAGTAGGCCACAACATTAATTGGAATCGCTGACCATTAGATCCGTCACTACTTATTGGCCGAATAGCCATAAAGCGTGGATCAGATTGCTCTGATCCGCTGTCTCGTTGACGAAGCAATCTTATGCGAGCTTCACCAGTCGTTTCAATTGGGCTCCAGCGATCATCGCTAGTAGCATAAGTCGCTACACCGATCATCCCACCAAAATTAGCCGACAAAGTATAGTCCTTTGTTCCAGCCACGGTAGAAAGAGTAGTAGTAGGCTCCATAAAAGACCATTTATATCCTTTTGGAGCTAACCCTCCTGGGGAAGGATGGTAAAATTGACGTAGGCCAGAATTGATAATGTCATCTATTTGAGTTAATTCATCTGCAGACCAATTCCCCGAAGTACGTTCTCCGAGCCAATACCAGCCGACTTCCTTTCTCAGGTCAGTCAATCCAAGAGACAACGATGACTCTGTGCTGGTATCAGCCGGAGAACCAATTGTCTTTATCGTAAACTGGACCGGAACAGCTGATGTGTGGGTAAACAACAACCCTACTACAGCTGCGGTCATTTCTGCCGCAGTTAAATTAACTGAGTATTGACCGTTCCCTTCTTCTGCAATGGAACCTGCAATGGAAGCCTGTGTTCCACCGTCTTTTGTAATGAATTTACCTATGCCTGAAGCAGCCCCTGTTAGGGCTGCTCCGGTAGTCTTATTGACTAATCCAAAAGTAAATCCAGTTACAGCTTCATTGCGTACAAAGCTCATGAACTAGCCTTTTTTCTGGTTGTTGTTTTGGGTGCTGTTTGCTTAACGCCGCAAACTATTGCAATTTGAACTGCAAAAGGAAGCGGGCCATTTTGTTTTTTGTGGTAGAGATTGTGCGCCTTATCAATAGCAAGCTTTTGTGCTTCCGTAAGCCCACCAGTCGCTTCTTCTATTTCTTCTCTAAAGTTTTCCATATTCCCCTCCTAAAAAACTGGGGGAGAAGGAAGGAAGGAGCCTTCTCCCCCAGCGACGAAAAACAGAAGACGACTAATTGTCGATCTGCTCTACCTGATAACAAGCAAGCCAATCTACTGAACCGACTGATTGTGTAGTCCCTGCGGAACGCACAACAACAGAAGGTGTCATAGGGTTGGTTTGAGCAATGTTGGTTGTGATTTTGTCTCCAGCGACACCATTCACATATGGTGTAATTGAACTCACACCATCAACAACAAAGCCTAACTTCACGTATGTTCCATCAACAAAGGTATGGGCAGTCCCACCGGCTGTGGGAGTACCATCATTCTCAGTTACCAAAATTGCTAACAAGTCAGCAGTGATGGACTGAATACCGATGTAGTCAGGAGAAGCATTAGCGCTTGAAGCAAGGATTTCAGTACTGGTTTTCGATAGACCTAAGAAGAAGTCGAATGTCCCAGTACCAATAGTGGTAAGTTTCAAACGAGCTTCAAAGTAAATCTTGCTGTTGGCATTTGGGAGGAACGAATCCGCCGCAGTTGCACCACCATACTGAATCTGAACCCCTTGGTGATTAGTGGCAGCACCACTATCCATTGTTAGGACGCCACCTTTGGCATCGGCTAATAAAGCCGTTCCAGATGTAGCGTTGCTAACTATCCAAGGCCCTTCGTCGTTAAACGAAAGGTAATCATCAATAAATCCAAAGCCTTCGTCAATAGCGCCAGAATTAATCTGGGCTAATGGAGTCTGGCTCCAGATGTTGGCCGACAGTCCTCTTAGAAGTTTGCCAGCACCACGTTGTGGTTTTAAGTAAAGGTCTCCCATTTGGGTTACCTCCTTTCAACTAAAATTACGCTTTGTACAAGACGAAGAGTTTACGACGGTTGTAACATACGAAGTTACCCCAAGTATCCATATGTACTTCGCGCACAGTGTGCTGACGCGCTGCCTGCTGTGGAGCATGGCGGAGCATCTTACGACCCTTACGGAAGAAGAACTTGAACACTCGGAGATTTACTCCGTAAAACGGATCGCTGGAATCATTGTTCTGCAGATAAGGAACCCACACAACAGGATTACCCTTGATGACTACAGATCCAGCATATTTGCTAAGATCAGCACCAAGGTTGTCATTACGACTTTCCAACAATTTCTCTAGGTCTGCCAGAGTGTTGTAAGTAGTAAAGAACATCCAGTCAGAATCTCCCTTGCCACCAGCAAGTTCTGCGAACTGCTTAGGAGCCTGGAAGTGAGTAAACTCACAAGCTTTTCGGATCTTGGCAACAAGATCGTCACGACTTGCAGAAGTATAATTACCTGACCAGTTTTTCCAGTTTGCTACATCAGCAACTTTAATACCACCAGCACCATTGGTGAATCCACTTGGATCTCCACCAGTGAAACCACCGGCAGGGGTAGTTGCCGACTTCTGAATCCAGAAAGGAATACCAGAAGGCAAGCGAGGAGACTGGGTAGATGACGAAGGAGCACTCCAAAGAGCCTCTTCCATCAATTCAAACCAATCGTTATACATAGAATGCTCACGCACTTCTACTTCACGAATGATCGTTTCTCGGTCAGATTGAAAAACGTCTTCATCTACATCGTAGCTAAAATTGACCGTACTTTTAGTCCACTGCTGCTTAGCTTCAGTAGTTAGGTCTTTTACGCTAGTAGTGTCAACGGAATAAAGTTCACTAAACTTGGCAGTCCCAGTGTTAGCTGTTTGGACTTTCCAGTTAAGTTGTACGCCGCCCTTTTCAGGGTCGGCTGCTTTGCCATTTAAGAACTTGGACGCAAAAATGTGGTGTTGTAGATCTAGTGAAAGGTCAACCCACTTTCGCTTCTTGAAGTTGTCCAAGGTCAAATTGACAAAATCGTCTAATTGATCTGGTAGCAATGGCATATTGCTCACTCCTTATAAAGTTTCATCACATATCACCATTTTCCCTTAAGAAACCGTCAAAGGCTTCTTTGAGAATAGGATCATTAATCGGATCGTCGGTTGGAGCTGGAGAAGCCTTTCTAGTAGCTGAGCCACCACCAAGTTTTCTTTTTGCTGCTTTCCGCAATCTGTCATTTGTTCTGCGACGGTTTAACGAATCTATTTCATTGCCAAATAAGGCACGGTATGATTGTTCGACAAGTTGCTTGTATCCAGGTGTTTGCTGTCCTGACTGCTGATAACCAGTAGCTAGAACAGTCATCTGGTCAAACAGAGAAGACATATTTGCTGCCTCCGAACTGTTTGGATCAAGATCCTGAAAAGGCTTATCGCCAAACAAATTATTGTGTTTAAGATCTTTAACTGCATTATTAAATTGATCTAATTGCCCTTGAGCCATCGACTGTGATTGCTCTCGGTAAGCTTGATCAACAAACTGTTGCTGATAATTAATCTGTTGGCGAAGTTGATCAACCTGACCATTGAAAGAACCGACAATGTTGTCAGCTAAACCATCAATAGCAGATCGAAGACCCTCGTCATAATCATCACCAAGTTGGACCCTAAACTGATCAGCAATTTCTTGGACTGTAGGGACATTATCACCTTGAGTACCTTGACCCTGCTGTTGTGCGTATTGTTGACTGTAAGCCTGTTGGTACTGTTGTTCCCCCAGGATAAACTGATCTACGACACGACTTAATGCTTCTTGGCTTGAAAAATCATCTGTATTGAGACCGTAGTACTCTGCAGCTTGACGTAACTCCCCAGAAACGGTGGGTTCGGAAGTGGAACTATCAACACTATCCGTATCTATATCTTGGACTGTTTCTTCAGTTGTTTCAACGAAATTATCGTCAGATTCTATTTCAATTCCTCGTTCTTCGTTAATTTCATCAATAACAGCAAGATCAGAATCTGTTAATTCGACTTCTTCGCCTTCTTGTTCTTCGCTCATTTATGCTTCCTCAGTCACTATATCCACCATCACGGTCACGTAAACCACGATGTTTTAAGTACTTAGCCCGTTCTCTACGAGAACTAAAAACAGCCGTACCATCCTTTTTGAAGTCAACGCCAGTAAAGCCATGCTTTTTAGCGTCTCCTCTAAATTCTTCAACTTGATTGCTATGAACAGCAGCTGCCACGCTAGACAATCCAGTACTCCAAGCGTTTGTACCTAGACGACGAGAGTTTTTTGTGGCGTTTTCCTTGCCGTACTCCGGGGCTGGTTCATTATGCCAGCCCAGCTCGCCGTCTTTGTTGCGGTAATAGTATTTCTTCCTAGACATCAATAACTACCTTTTTTTGTGTTTCAATCCAGCAATGAGCCCCACAAGACAAAGGCTTGTGAGGCCTGTAAACAATCCTAGCTATCTCAGATCCATCATCATCCACAATTACAGCTTCATGAGCGTAACGATTGCTTTTATAAGTTTTTACAGTAAGAACAGGGTCTATTTCCTGCTTCTTCTTGTTTGACTTAATTACATGCTGGTTTACATGGACAATTGTTTTCATCAGTACTTTTTGCTCCGCACTTTCTTTCCCGTCTTAGCAGCGTGCTTTCTTGCAGCAGTTTTACCTTTTTTTGTGTAACTAAATTTCTTCTTTCCTACTTTTGGCATTTTAACCTCCTGCCGGTGTTCGACCCATTTGAGACATCTGTTGCTCATTTGGTTGACCACCTTGTAATAATTGTTGCATAACGTGACTTCTTGAATCCCTTGTCCCTCCAGTAGGAACAGATCGTCGGATGTTTTCTTTTACCGTGTGCTGAGGCTGTGGAGCCTCAGCAGGCTCAGGAGTTGGCCTGTTTTCTTTCATTTCTTCAAATACAACAATTTCTTTCAATCTAGGTATGTCAAGAAGTTCGGAATACAAAAGAGTCAATTCTTGAAAATCAATTGAACCGCCCGATTGCATCATGTTTTCCTGCATAGGCATTGCTATTTGAGTAACAAATTGAGTTATGTTGTTTAGCTTTTCTGAAGGTGACTTATACATCATTGAATAAGGTTCAATTTCAAAATTGTATTGTATGTAATCACCTTCACGCATTTCAGGAGTCCAGGTTGTCTGGAAATCAACGCCAGCAATCTGGTAGTTTGTCTCCATTTCAGTGGCTTGATCTGACCACAAAAGCCAACCTAAATCACGACAAATGTTAGTTGTGAAATCAACAACACGATACTGCATGTTAGCTTCACGTTTGGAAACAGCTCCATGAATCAATTTGTCCTGAGTAGCTGTGTCGCTTTGAGGACCCAAACCAGCCATCATTTGGAGATTGCCAGCCATGCGGTCAAACTGCTCTTGCATGTTCATGCTAAACGCTTGGTTTGACTGATCAACTCCACCCATTTTTAATACATTGACTGACTCTGGATTAGACACCCTTGTCCATTCACCGTCACCTGCTCTTTGCAATCTCTGAGCATCTTCGTGAGCACCGTCTTGATAAAACGGAATGTCCTTCTGCCTTTGAGCTTGGCGTTTTTGTTTCCGAAGGAGGCCATTGATAATGTCATTCAAAGGTTTAAGGTTCATTGCCGGAGAAACGCCCATGATTTGATCAGGAACTTCTGCCGCAAGAGTAAGTATGTGGAACGGGCCACTTTCAGGGCCCTCCCAATTAACAACACGCACTGGCGGAGAATTGCCGCCAACTGGGAAAGTAGCAACTATGTTTTCATGAGGCAACCAAACATCCATTAGCTCTATTTCAGGTTCGTAAGAATCTGGTTTAGACTCACCAACAAAAGAATCTCGCAATGGCTTGTCAGGACGATGATCCATCATCCCAGATTCTCTTGTCGCTTTAGGTAAGTTTTTTAATACGTCCTGATCAAAAGAAGTATCTTGCTCTGCTTTGGAACGAGCCATTCGATATTTGTTTAACGCATACTTTATCTTGTTCCAGCTAGGAGCTTCTAAATCGTAAACAAAATCGTCGAAGCTTATGTTTTCTGCGTAAGGCTTGCCAGGATCTACCCACTCATCTTCACCTTCAAGCTCAACTAAACCAGACTCAGCGGTGTAAACTTTAACGATCCCCATACCAAAGAAAGCTTCTAAAACCGCTTTGCGAAGCGTTTCTTCAAGATGGATCTCTTCAATTAGGTTATTCAAGCTTCTTTGGAAATGATGCGCAAACCAACTGAGATCAGGGTATTTACTACTAACCAATATCCTAGGACGATTAGCAGCTAAAGACATAGTGTAAGTTTCTGCAGTCTGATACATGAGATTCATTATGATCTCAGCAGTTGGTGTATCAGAACCTTGGTTGTAATAAGTACCTACATAATCTTTAACTAGATTTTTGCGTAGCTCTCTAAAAGGACGAAGATTCCTAGTAGAGTATTCAATGCACTTAAATAACTTAGCTCGTTCACTTTCTTTGTATATGTCCATTATTCCCAACCAGTGTTTGCGTGTTTTTTGAGTTCGGTTTCACGTTTAAGAAATCTCCAAGCCATACTGCCAACAGGTGCAGTGTCTCGTATTTCTTCTATTTTAGGGTTCTCACTAGGTGGTCTTTCTTGAACAGCGTGCCAAGCAATGGCTGCAGCGATAACTCTGTCTCCATGCGATTGGCCTTTTGCGGAATCGTCTTGCGTTTTTATACTGCGAGAATGAACAACCTTACCGTCCTTGTAAACATACTGGCGACACTCTTCTAGCAGCTTATTAGAACGGATTACATACTGTCTTGATTGTACAGCACTACTCATCTTTGAGAGAACTGATAATTTGTTTTTGTCGTTACTGAACCACCCAGGATTTTTTGTCTTCTTCTTAAAAGAACGACCTTCAGCGTTTCTAAAATAAATATTGGGGTAACAACGATCTAAAACCTGACGGCCAAAAGCACCACCCGGAGGACCGTTCATTTCCCATATCAAATAAGCATTATTAAACCAACGGCAAGCAGAAATAACTAAATCTGCAAATGCTTCTGGTCTAAGGGTATTTGTAGCAAATTCCGCAACCTGTTCGTTCGTAACGCGATCCACCACAAAACACACGCTATTGGAACTGTAAGAACCTCCGAGCCCGGCAGCAATGTCACAACCGACAACATACTGGCCGGTAGAAAGGGGCCTACCCTCTGCGTTGCGATGGCACCAAAGCTTCCAAGGACCGTCTTGCGTTTCATTAAAGTCAGGCTCAAGATCGTCTTCGTCGTAATGTAAAATCCCAGTAGTGTAAGGAGTAACCAGATTCTCTTTTCCAATTTCGTATAGATCCTTTCCGAATATTTGGTATTCAGAACCACCGTAATCACGATCTAATTCTTGAGCAATTGACTGAGGAGTAGCCCCAGGCCGCATACATTCTTGATCGTAATAAGGACTCCTGAACTTTCCGTCTTTAACGAAAGGATAGTCTTCAGGGTAATCAAACGTATCATCAAGTATTTTGACAATTCCGTCGTCACTTGTATAAAGCCCCCTTTTTCGGACAGGATGTTCTTTCCAGTCCATAATGACTTTTATCATGTTTGATTCTTGGTGCATCACATCGTAATAAGCACCGCTTGCACCTTTCGGTGTAGACACAAACATTCGGCAATCGGTTGCATGTTGGGTAGCTGCAAGAGCTTTGTAATCATCGCCGTTTGGAAAAGCAGCATACTCATCAATAGCAATGCACTTTTTACGGCCACCACGGAAAGCATCTTCCGTTGTTGAGGCACCTTCAAACGTAGATCCGTTGTTCTGGTTCTCCATCAACATTGCTGTTCGGTAAACTTTAGGTCTCATCCAAGGCGGAAGGCCACCCTTCCCGCCGTCACCAGTAAGTAAGAAATCCAACTTCCACATCAGCGTATCTTTCTTACCTGGCTTGTCTACAAGATCAGCTGTACGAGACATAATTCCAAAACTACTGAAATCGTGAAACATCCACTGGTAAAACAATAACGTAAGAAACATCCACGTTGCACCAAGGTCACGAGACTTTTCAATGCCAATGTCATTTACGCCAAGTGCGTCATTCATAATGACAAAGTCACGATCTTGGTAACCATAAGTAAGAAACGGTATTACATTAGAGGTCGTCCCCCGTAAACGGGACGACCGTGGTTCGTACAACCAACAAAAAGCGTTAATAAAAAACAGTATGTCTTCTTTGCACGCAGTGTATAAAACACGTTGTCGTTCAACAGTATCAGCCCATTTAAGCAGATCCCTGCGATACTCTAAGTTCGATTTATAGTCTTTTGGAACTTGTTTGTATAAAGTCATATGTTGGCTAACATCTCTTCTATCTGATCAATCGTATGGTTAGTAGCCTTCATCGTTTTGTCTTCGTCTTTGTTCGTGTTGATTTTCATCTGTTCACGAATGACAAGCTCCATGAATTTAGTCTGGTTTCCAACTGCCCAAACTACCATGCTCCAAGCACCGGGTGTTGGTGCCTGATCTGGAACAACGAGCCATTCATCAACCTCTCCCTTGCACTTGTGAAGGTTGTGAAACACCCAAGCAATGTCTTCAGGTAAATCCGACTCATTTATGTCATATTCACCAAGCTCGTCAATTAAATCCAGCTGTTCTTTCTGAAGCCTAGCAGGAGCTCTCTCTTCTTCCAGTCGCTGTTTCTCTTGCTTCTTTTCCTCCTTCGCCAACTGTTGTTCCTGTATCTGTAGCCAATCGGCCTGTACTTCCCTCTCTTTGTCCGGTCCTTCATACCCCATTTCCACACACGCCTTGTAGGAAGCGTTTTTCTGAGTGTCACCTTCTTCAAGTAAACGGTCATAGATCTCACGGAACAAATGATATCTCTGCTCACGTTTCATTCGATCTATGAATAAAGCCCAACCCGGTCTCTTGCGTTGTTTAGCCATGCGTTTTGAATACCACGTGCTTAATTATTGCGTCAGTATGAGTAAAGGACAAAGCAATGATGTCTGCGTCCATTTCAGTTGCTGTTAGGTTAATGGACCATTGTCCATTACCTTCGTGAACAGCAGAAGCGGAGGTGTTTCCCTGAGTACCGCCGTCTTTAGTAATTTTAGTTGTGACAGATCCGCTTGTTACTGCAGAGCCATCACCTTTGTTAACTAAGGAAAATGTGTAGCCTGTCACAGCAATCGCTTTGCGGAAAAGGTCTTCCGTAGCAATGTTGCCAATTATCTCGTTTGCTGAGACATAAAACTGAATAGTCGGATTAGCTATTCCCATACCACGAGTAACAATAAACTCAATAGTATTTGTTCCAACAAAGGCAGGTACGATTAAATCTTTTATTGCCATTTTTACTACTTGCGTTATTGACGAAAATCGTTAAAATCTTCTAGTACTTAGGCTGGCCCATAAGGCCAGCCTTAATTACTAAGTACTTAAGTACTAGCTGGCTCTTGTTCTAGAAGTCGGACTTGCGGCATCGTTAATAGTCCAAGTCATAGCTGTAGTGCTACCATCTAGCTTTTTGCCTGTTATTGTTGTGCTGCTAACAGAAAACTCGCTAACAGCGCAATTAATCATATACAGCAATTGAGCCGGTGTAGCTGCAGCACCATCAGAAGCGTAGCTTTCTGTCTGAGCTGTAGTCCACATAGCATCCATTTCAGCTTTAGTTGGTGGATCATAAGCAGTGAGTGCGTCAGCGCACTCACTCTGAACCTCAGCATCCCAGGAACTATTCCATGGCACAGCAGATAATCCAGCCCCTGCCGACCCTATTTCAGCAGTGTCCGTCAGTACATCCGCTAAATACTTTCCAAATGTTCCCGAACTAGTGTGACCACTAGCAGCTTCATCCCATACTGCATCAGCAACCGCTGCTGCTGTAGGTGCAGATCCTCCACCGCCTGTTGTCCAAGCAGCATCACCTCTATCTCGGAGAGCCTGCAAGCTCTCCGTCGTGTTCACGTAATCGTCCCAGTCAGCAGTAGATTCCTTACTGACCAGCTTAGCGACGATAGAGTTGTCTACAACATCTGACCCAGCCACGGAAGCTGATACTAGGTGATCTAAGCCATAAGTCTCTATAGCCGCATCACAAGCAGCATTTATCTGGTCAGTAGCGTCAGAACCCTCAATCTGCGTCACATTAACGCTAAGCGTGTCCTGTATGCCATTAATGTGGTTACTTGCGTCTACAGTAGGTAAACCACCGTTAGCCGCAGGATCAGCGTCCGGAAGCCTTTCAAACTGTATGGTTATTGGCAACACAACTATGTCTGATGTACTGCTTTTCCCTGCCAATGTCCCTATATTGCAGTCTGTTTCTGTGGCGGTCAGGGTTATCTTGTAAACCCCAGGGACATTTGTTGAATCCACTTCAGACGAACTGTTGGTTGGTGCAGAAGCGGAACCGTCTTTTATCCAACGCAAAGTAAGGTTCCCATTATCGCCCGTTTTTCCCACATTGTTGCCCGTATCCCAAGCAACAAAAGTGATTGTCATTGCTACGTTTCTTGTCGCCATTATGTACTCATCCCGTTAATAAATAGGGTCACTGGTATTTTAGCCGAAGAGCCTCCACCACCGGAAGCATCGTTAGTTTCAAGGTAGGCTATTGTTACGTGCATCTCATCCGAAGCACCCATGCCTCCACCATCGCCAGCAATCATTGTTAATCTTAATTTTAGAGCAGTCCAATCGCTAATTGACACACCAAGTCCGCTAAACGTATGGGACAAATCGCCCCAACCACTGGTAGATACACTAGAAAACGTGTTTGACACACGAGAAGTAGAACCTTCTAAAAGCTCCACCTTGAGCTGGGGAGGGTTTCCCGTATAAGCATTGTCTGACGTTTTAGCCCTAGCTTTGAGATAGGCATTACCAGACGTAGGCGCGCTAATATTGCTTAATTGCACAATACAAGCCTCATTACTGCCGTTGTCAGTCACTTTGATGTACGTCGTATCGTCATCTGCGCTGGTTTCGTCAATACTCGTATACAACGTGCCGCCACCAGACTTGTCCGTCCAGTTACCGTCCGTGTCGTCAGCATCTGGCCTAGCATATTGAGCCATTATTCGTCTTCCTCTTCTAAATCAGTCAAATCCTGGAATGATGCCAAATATTGTGCCGAACAGTGCTTGCAGGACACCATTGCAGGGTAAAGGACATATTCTCCCTCATCGTCCGTTTCACCCTCTATCCTAGTCTCTATGTACTCTTTTTCCATAGCAATGGCTCTTTCAAAGTTCTCACGACCACAATTATCACAGTCCCAACGGAAAGCGTGGTGGAGACGAGCAATCATATTTTCCAAGCCGGACATAATCAATCCTCCAATAAGAACCATTCTACTCCATAGGGTCGAAAAATACATTCGCTAGGAACGGTGGCTATATTAAAGGTACTTAAGGGTGGCAGGGGGGGTCTGGTTCGCATGTGTTCCTATTTCGTACCTGTTCCTTAATTTTAACGGCTCCCACTGGCCGCTTAAGCCACCTAGACACGCAGCCAGCACCAACCGGCCACAGATCACCGACGAGCCCACAGCGTAGGCCGTAGACGATCATCGGTCCAGAGCTCCGCAGCTGCCCATGGCCATGAAGAACTAGCCAACCCCACCCACCGCTCACCACCAGATCAGCCAGCAGCCCTACCAGGCGCTTACACCCACTAACCCACCACCACCCAAAGACCGCAGACTCTACCACTCTAAGCCCCCCAGAAATACTTGGGATTATTTGCGATATTCCTATTAGACAGGGGTAGACACCACTGGACATATGACGAAGTAGAGTATAAGCTGTAAATCAAAAAACTTACTACTTACCAAGTAGGGGCAAAAGCCCCAGAAAGGAAGGGTCATTATGACCAAAGCAGTTTACCTACATCAAAGCAAATTTGAGGAGATCAGGAGCCGCCTAGAATGGGCGGAAGATCTGGAAGAAGGAGCCAAACAGAGAGAGGTTTTAGAAGGAGCCTTCAAGCGCCTGGCTGCTCTCTGGATGGATCGACTGGCAATGTCGGGCAACCCCAGCATGGACGCAGCGCGACACATGATAGACGCAGCCAAAGAGGCTGCAGACCACTACCTAACCAACGAAGGAGAATAGAACCAATGGCGAAATTAAGCGAAACGATAACCGTTGAAATCCGACGAATAGAAGCCCTAGCGATCATAGGAGCAGAGGCGGAGGCCGACTTTGCCGAGCCGCTTAGCTGGGTTCAAAAGCGGATCTATAAGATCTTAACGGCCAATATAAACGAGTACGACTTACAACTATTAGAAGAGGCAGCCAAAGAATGAGCGACTTTACCACAACAGCATACCCCGAATTCTTGCAGGTCATTGCTGATCTACGCATTGCGCACGCAGCGCGGACGGAATTCGATTCACCATCCAGAGAGCGTACACACGTAAGAGAGGCAGCCTTAACGCTTCTCAGGGTCAGCCTTGATCTACTAGCCCAGGCGCGGCCAGAGCGAGAGATAGACGGATTGACGAATGAACTAGTTGATTGCTTTATTTACGACTTGAACGAATACGCAAAACACAAGAGGAGTGCAACCAATGAGAGTAACTAGAGACACAATCGAAGCAGCCGACGCCTACCTAAAGGTGATGGACGTTGACACGTTCACCGAACTAATCTGGCAGATTATGCAATCGGAAGATATAGAGCTAAGCCAGCGCCCCATTGTGTTTGCACATGATGCGGCGCTAGATCTGGCAGACCGTTTCGAACAGATCAACGGTGATCTGAGCGAACAGGAGCAGCTAGACACCACAGCCGCCAAAACGATAGAGCAGCTAGAACAATGGATCGGGGGCGACCCAACGCACCAAGCACTGTATCAGCTTATCGGGCGTGCTGTTGTTCAGTTCTTCATTACACGAAAGCCAGAAGAGTTGGCAGGATATCACAAGCAGGCAGCCGACCAGCTGCCGCCGGTTATCCGCCTGCGACTATTCCCGCACGATCTACCCAACCCCGAGGAGTTCCAGCGATGAAACAAGTATTACAAGACAGTATTAGCAAATTTAAGAAGGGTAGCAGGGCGTTGACCCTGCTACCCGCAGGAGACCCAGACGGCTGCAAGGGTTGCCCCGTGGCTTCTCAGTGTTACGCCATCAGCATTGGCAAGCACAGGCCATCGGTGCCGCAGAAGTACCGCCAGCGAGCAAAGGAGGTGCAGCCGTCTGCATTGGTCAGGCTCGCACAATATGAGATAGGGCACGCACTGCTTGCCGAGGAGGTTATCCCGTGGTTTCGTTGGAACCCGCTAGGATCTAGCCCCAGCCCATCAGCCCTGAAAGCACGCAAGGATCAAAAGCAGTTCTTTGCAGCCGCCCGTGATTTAGCCCAGGCGCTTAACAAGGCCAATATCCCGCAGCATTGGCCGATACAAGGAGCCGCAAAGGCTAAAGCCTACCGCCGCCGCTTAGGCGACGTTGTAACAATTAGGGAGTCAGTAGGCCAGATAGACAACGAAAGCCAGTTAAACGGCAACACAGCCGCACTCAGGAAGCACGGGGCGCGGTCAGTGGTTGCAGGATCTAAGGGCAGAGGCAACGCAGCCAACGCAGCCACAGCGCAAGCAGTAGCGGACAGGGCAACGGCTAAGGGTATCTCCTGCAAGGTATGCCCCGCAGCACTTGAGACTTTCAGAGTTCAGGCGACGAGACCACGCCAACCAGCGAGGCAGTCGCAGAAGTGCGGAAGCTGTACGGCTTGCAGTGACGCAAAAACAGAATTAGTAATTTACCCGTGGCACGCATAAAAGGAGGACCGAAAACGTGAACAAGTACGAACGATTAAAGCAGAAAGCCCGAGACCTAGCACAGCAAGACGGGACACCCTACGCAATTGTAGACATGGAAAGAGGGGACGATATCAAGCTGGCACTAGTTACAATTGACTCCGTTGATCTGGACGCAGTCCAGGGCGGATTCATAACACACGTACACGAGGTGATAGAATGATGCTATATGACACTAATATAACACTAGATCAATTGAGAGATCTTGAAGACCACGCCCAGAGTTATGGAACGTCTAACGACTTAGACAATATCGCTCAGGCTAGATTGTTGATAGAAAAAATTGCTAAACGCTATGAAGAAAAGGAGGAGGACGATGATGAGTAGAACAGTAACACTAAGTAAGCACGAAATTGTGGTTGACCGTGACGTGATTGAAGATATTTGGGAGATTGCACACGGCGCCGAAGCATTAGAGAAAGACTATACAACCGAGGAAACCATACGAATACTAAAAAGCTACGAAGCTAAAGCGCATAAGTATGATTCTCTAAAGGAGGAAAACGATGAGTGATATTGCTGATATGAGTAACACTAAATGCCCTCATTGCAAGGAGCAGATGAGCAAATTCCCAGCCCTATCAAGGCGAGACAACAAGACGCTAATTTGTAGTGATTGCGGGCGACGGGAAGCACTTGAAGACATTTACAATTATTGCAAGTCACAGGAGGAAGAATGATCTATTTAATAGCGGGCAGCTTTTTGGCTGCCCTCTTTTGTTTAATGTATTTACTAAGGGAGAAATAACAATGGCGAAGGCTATCAAAATTGCAGGGCTTGATCATAAGCCAGAGGTAGTCGAAGTTGACGACTTCGACATGATGAAAGATATTATCAAACCATATTCAGAGCTCACAGTACCCTACCCAACACAGACTCTAGGCGGAGCCAGAAGACGATCCACCGGCGGAGGCTACTGTATTTGGGGTGATGAAATGCCACAGGAAGGAGCCCGCTTAAGTTCTATGGCAACGTGTTTTCAGGTTGAGAGTTTAATAAAGCTAGTAAAACTACAACCATTACCTCTATTTGGTATTCAGCTAATCACAAAGTCGAATCCCATAAGGCATGATGATGAAAATGCCGATTTGGAATTCATCGACGTGAGCGATGCTATAATTAATTTGGTAAAGCTCTTTAATAACGCTGAGTCACTTCCACATGCTAGTGAGATTTGGAAAGCAATTCACGAGCAGGAGGCAAAAGAGGATAAAGAGCTCAAAGACCTGTATGATTTTATGGACGATTAAATTCGGTCCTCCAATGAAACGCTGGGTCTTGATCTGGCGTTTTTTTATGCGCGTTAAGGAGATAATCAAATGTACATAAACGGTGTTGAAGTTACAAAACAGGCCTTTTTAGACTATAGATCAGGCCACAATACCCTACCCTCAGAGGCAGAATGTGTGATTAAGTGCATTGTAAAATGGGAATCTGGGTACAGAATGCGAGGTATTGAGAACCGAACACCACTAACAAGGAAAAGCCAGAACAAGCTGAACTACGTGTTGCACTTACATGATGAAGGTTTCTCAAAAAGAGAGATCGCTAACAAAATGAATGAGTTAAAGACAAGGTCGTTGAGTGGAAAGCAGTGGAACCGCAACATCATAAAAAAGTTGCTTGATCGTCACCGCCACACAGCCAGGGACACTAGTTTCGATGCGATTGAATACTTCAAAAACCAATCCGAACACGCAGAGATACGAAAGAAAGTAGAACTCCAAAGCCTGGTCAGGAAAATTAAAGAGTCAGTTGGGGTTGACCAGGAATACTAGTTTCTCTAATATTGTCGTTACAATGGTTAGTACTTAATATTTAAAGCCAAGCCTTTAGGGGCTTGGCTTAATTACTTAGTACTTAGTACTAGCAATTAAGTGTTGACATATTTGAGCCGATATGTAAACTTGTAGACTCAAGGTTAAAGGAAGGAAGAATCATGACACTTGATCCATTTCAAAAAGATCTAATTACATTCAAAGAAGCAGCGTTTCTAGCAAAGCGTTGCGTAAAGACAATTCGACGTTGGCAAAATGACGGATTAGTTTCTATTCAGATACCTAAACGCTCTTCAGGTATATGGTACACAACCAAAACCGAGCTACGGAAATACGTAGAGGGTGTTCAAGATGAATGAACCTAACCAGTTCAACAAACACATTGAAGCAGTAGCCGGATACGACATGGATAGTTACGACAGAGCAAAGTTAGAAGCACTGCTATTCGGCTATTTCTACAAATACTCTTCAGAAGATTGGATTGCAGTCGATGTCGAACGAGATATTCATGTCGAATTGGACATCAAACCGTATCAGTTTGTAGGTAAGATTGATACTTTAATCACGGACGATAGCGGTGAGTTGGTTATGTTGGAGCATAAAACTACTGCTGAATCACTGGATGATTTAACGAAGCCTTACTTTAGGAAACTATCGTATGACCTTCAGGTATCTGCTTACCATATGGCTCAGTTCCTCATGGAGGAGGAGCTCAGTCATACCGTTTACGATGTTGTGCATAAGCCACGGATCAGGCCACGAAAGCTGAAGAAAGCTGACGTTGAAGAGATCGAATCGGGATCTTATTGTGAATTTCCATTGCGAGTAGAACTTGAGGTTAGTGCTGGAGATCTAGAGCAACCTGTTCTTTACAAGATTAGATTGCTTGACGAGATACTACGCAACCCAGACAAGTATTACTTGCGATACGACTCTATCACTAGAACAAGTGAAGAGTGTGTTGCCACATGGAAGTTTCTAAATGAGATTGCCGAAGACATCGTAAACTGCAAGACTAATGACCGTTGGCATCAGAACACTAGTGCGTGCTCCAAATACAACACGCCTTGTGAGTACATGGATTTTTGCTGCAATGTAGGCAACCCCGACGATACTAATCGTTGGAGAGCCAGGAAAGGAAGCAACCTATCCGCTGAGCACAACTTAAGCGTAAGTGGGATTCAATGCTTCCTTACTTGCCGAAGAAAGTATTATTGGCGGTATGTCCGTCGTATTGAAAGAAACAGATCTACGGAACCATTGGCTCTTACCTTTGGGTCAGCGTTTCATGAATGTTTAGAATCGTTTTGGAATTCTCTAAGGAGGGAAAAAAGATGAATAAGGTAACTGCAGATAAGGCTAAGAGTATTCTTGGTCTTGTAAAAACCGAGGCAAAGAACTTGCCATTGCGGATAGTGATTTATGGGCGAGAGGGAGTCGGAAAGACTTCGTTCCCATCGCATTTCAAAAATCCTATTTACCTCATGAGCCGAGGTGAAACAGGACTTGAAACCCTCATGGCAAATAATCAGTTAGATAATGTTGCTTATCTTCCACCAATTAACGAGTGGGAGAGTCTATTAAGCACGATTGATGCTTTGATTAATGACGAACATGATTACAAAACCCTTGTAATTGATTGTCTTAATGGGTTTGAGGAGCTCTGCATGGACTTTACGATCCGGAAAGCTTATGGCGGTTCTTTTGAGCGGTTTATGGATTTTTACAAAGGTTTTGAGCAGACTGCAAAGTTCTGGAAGGCCTTTACTGATAAGCTTGATAAGCTACGCAGGTCAAGCAACATGACTATCGTATGCCTGGCTCACAGTAAGAGAGCCAAGCAAAAGAATCCTATGGGTGAAGACTACCAAGCTTACAACATTGATCTGCATGAATACAATGCAAATCACATACGCCAGTGGGCTGATGTACTTATGTTCTTCGACTTCTTAACTGTCATTGATAGTTCGGGTAAGGCGAAAGGGGGCAAAGTCCGTATTGCTTACTGCGAAGGGGAGGCTGGATTTGAGGCTAAGAATCGAATTGGCTTACCCGCAAAATTTGAATTAGGAAGTTCCTCACGTGAGGCTTTCGATAACTTTATTAAAGCCACAAAAGAAAAGGAAGGCTAAGATGAAACTTGATCAAGGTAACTATAATTGTGAGATAGTTGAACACCAGTTAACGACTTCTCAGAAGTCAGGCATCGCCCAGATCGCTTGGAGACTGAAGGTCATTGAGCGTGTTCACGCAGACGATTCGTTGGAGCCAGTCGAAGGCGAGGAATTACGCCGGGCTTGGTGGGGATTAACCGATAAGTCAATCGGTTGGGTTAGCAGGTGCTTGACTCATTTGGGTTTTGGTGGTGAGCTAGATCAGCTTGACCCAAACGACGAAAACTGGATTGACATGACCGGCACTGTCCGCACTTGGTACAACAAAGGCGGAGACAGTGATTACGGAGAATGGAGCTTAGTGACACCACGAGCTGCAGCAACTCCCAGTGTCATTGATGCTGATAAAAAACGTGAGCTTGGTATTCTTTTCGGTCCTGAGCTCAAAGCTGCTCAAGAGAAGGCTGGCTTAACGGCTGGCAAGGGTAGTTCTCCATCCGACGAGGATATTCCATTCTAATTTTAGGCATGTCTATGTCAGCAGTGGGGGGTCAAACCTCCGCTGCTTTTTTTTGCACTTAAGGAAGAGAAAAATGGAAGTTGAAATAACAGAAGAGATATTGAACTATTTCAAAGGCAGGGAGGACTATTGTGCCAGACAGGAAACCGGACAATCATTCAGGCCGCTTGAGCGACCAATTACCAATGACGATTTTAGACAAGTACATCTTTATGGGGATGCTTGTTTTGGTTTCTATCTTATGCGTGAGGACAACACTGTTTATTGTTCCTGCGTTGATTTTGATAATCATGATGATCATCCAGATCCAGATTGGAGAAAGAAGGCGGATGCGACGTTCTTCTTCCTACAGCAACAAGGATACGAACCAGTAATGGAGCTCAGCCAGAGTGGTAAAGGAGCTCATGTATGGTTGTTTTTTGAAGTGCCCGTACCTGCGTGGCTAACACGTAAGTTTTGGAAGTCTGTTGCACTCAAGGTTGGAATCAACTTTAAGGAGATCTACCCACGCCAAGACGTTTTGAGAGGCAAGGGTCTTGGGAACCTGATACGCTTGCCTTATTGGAACCACAGTAAGTTTGTAGACCCTGAGAATGATTGGAGGCAGATAAGCTTTGGTTCCCCTGCATACACCTCCAGAGGCGAGCTAGAAGACTCTTGTGTTAAGTTTGGCGTTAGCCCTAAACCGCCAGAGGATATTGCTCAGGACGCTTCTGGGTTGCCTGCCGAGATAGGCAGGCTGCTAATGTCACCTGCCAGCACTTTTTACAGAAGATGGAATCAGGTGTGGGACGAAAGCTTTCTTGCCAATGATCCTGATGTTAGTGAAAGTGCTGTTGTTTTCTACTTCACTCAGGAGCTGGTTTACCAACGAGTTCACACGGATGTAATCAGGAAGGCGATTAAGTATTGGTGCGGTGAGCACAATTACAGCAAGGGAGAGAACGATGTTTGGGTTGAAACTGTTATTAATAATGCTTACGATTCTGTTAACAATCGACTTTCTAAGTCAGACCAACCGGCGGAAACGATTGTAGATTGTGCTCAGAACTACCTAAACACCGTTGGTAACAACTACTATTACGGATCAGGTATCAACTCTCTTGATGCCAGTATTGATGGCGTAGGATCTGGTGAGGTCGCTATCGTTGCAGCCCGGCCTGGGCACGGTAAGAGTGCCCTGGCTATCCAATGGTTGATCAGCCAAGGGATGAAGAACGTGAACACGTTGATGCTAAACGCTGAGATGAGTGCACGTGAGATAGGTAAGCGTATCATCATGTGGGACTCACCCAATAAGGACGACGAGTACCTAAAGGCCAATAAGGCTGAAATCATGAATGCCGTCAAGGAGAAGTGGGAAAACAAAGGCAAAGTGTTTTACCGCCCAGTCGGCACTATTGATGATGTTGAAGAGAACATCAGGTTCTTTGCGGAGCACAAACAGGTTCAATTAGTTGCCGTAGACTACCTTCAGCTTCTCAGATCCACAGCAACTCAGGGGCGATATGAGACTGTAACCGACATCTCTCAACGCATAAAAGGTGCTGCTCGGGATAATGATATTGCAATTATTGCACTATGTCAGGTATCAAGAGAGGTTGAGAAACGGGATAAAGTATCTTTTCAGGGTTCTGATCTACGTGAGTCGGGACAGCTAGAACAAGATGCTGATTTGATTATGTTTTGTTGGTCGCACCTGAAGGTCGCTAATTCAAGCAACCCGAAGAGGTACGACATACATATTGTTAAAAGACGTAATGGTCCCATTAGGAAGCAGTTAATACATATTGAGTTCAACCCTTCAGAACAACGGTTTCGTGGATAATGAAAAGAAATAGCAGAGCCAAGGAATGGTATCTAAAAGCAGATGAGGTGTTCCGTCCAGAAGAGGATTGGGCTACCGAGATGCTGCGTTTCAATGACAAGAGAGCCGAAGAGATTATGGAAGAGCGTATTCGGCGTGTATCAGCACAGATCAAGGAGAGCTGGAGTGACGAGGAAAGAGCTAAACGGTATGTCGGTAACATCGAACGGTACGCTAGTGTGCGTACCGTCATTACAGATTGTAATTGGAAGGAGTACTTGTTAGATGACTAACAGCAGGAGAAAAGGCAAGCGGATCGAACTACAGGCCGCCAAGGAGCTTCAAAGAATCCTTGGGTGCTCAGCCAGACGATCCCAACAGTATTGTGGGGAGGCAGGTGATGCAGACCTTATTACGGATATCCCAAAGACCCACTTTGAGATAAAGGGTGTGGAGCGCTTGAACATCTACAAAGCCATGGAACAGGCTGAGAGCGACAAAAAGTACCACGACGTTCCTGTTGTGGTACACAAGAAAAACGGAAAACCATTTCTACTTACTATTTACCTAGAAGACACAGGAGATTTTTGTGAGATCATCAACGACTACACTTCGTCCAAGGAAGCCTGATCACTATGACTATACTATCCAGCCTTGGGACGTAATTAAAGACTGGCAGCTGGATTACTTTACTGGCAATGCTACTAAGTACATCTGCCGTGGGGGACGCAAGGCTGGTGAAGGAAATCTTCGCTCCGACGATCTCCGCAAGGCGATTGAAAACCTAGAAGAAGCTTACCGGATTTCTATTGAGGCTGATCGTCTTCGGGCACAACCAGACAGTTTTACTAAGGCTCAGGACGATCTGTACAAAGTTCACTTCGGTACGGAACAAGAAGATGCCTGAGCTAGCCAACTTTCTATTCCGAACACCCATGGTGTTTTTTTTGTTTGTAGTAGTACTTATTTTCTTTATTTATCAAGTCAGGAGTTATAATAATGAGCATCATTTGTAGTGTTTGTGACGGGACTGGATGTTGCCCGTTCGGCCCACCCCCAGGTGCAGCAAAGACGTTTACTTGCAGTGCTTGCAATGGGACAGGTGAGCCATCTACCACGGAAGGGCATGATGAATATGACTACGAAGAATACGAAAAAAGATTTGGGGAAAGAGAAACGTGATGTCATCGCTTCTTTTGACCCTGACCTCAAGATCTACCCTGAGTTCGACGACTGTATTGTCGGCATTGCTGAAGGTTTTAACGTAGCGACATCTGTCGTGTATGACTTACCAGCTATTATCAATCAGCTAGTAGATAGCAGCGACATGAGCTACGAAGACGCTTGGGAGCATTACACTTACAACATTAGGGGCGGCTATATTGGCGAAGACACCCCTATTTTCATAACTAAAACGGAGGATCTCTAGTGGAAGAGAGATTTAAGGAAGGGCCTTTTACACGGCATTACAACGTACACTCGTCTAACGTGTACTTGATGGATAACAAAGCCAGAGTAACTTTTAAGCCTGTTAATTCGGAGGATGTTTACATCTTCGACTTTAACGATTTTGATCTGGCATTTAGAGTTGGGATGAACCTCAAGGAACTTGCGATCAATGAGTCTGCAAAAATTCAGGACGCACTTGCGGGAAAGCCGGGAGGCAGTCTGGACAGTAGCGAAAGCTCTGTTTCAGAACGGGTTCAGCCCAACAGTTAATTACTCCGAAGAGTGTCCTGATAACGGGATTCGGAACGATTACGTCGATGGTGGTGATCTTTACATCAATATCAAAATTGAAGTGAAGCATCGTAAAAAGCTTTCATGGACGAGCCGTGACGATTTTCCGTATCAGGACATTTTTGTTTGCGCTAAGAAAAGCTTCGACTACTCTAAACCAAAGCCGTATGCGTACATCAACATTGACAATGACATGTCACACGCAGCGGTAATCTATGCCAGCACCAGAGAGCACTGGCAAGAGTTCAGGATGCCCGACAAACGATATGGTGAAGGGTACGTGCAGACTGCTTACAAGGTAGACAAAGAGCATGTACAGTTTGTACCTATGAGCGAAGATCTTCTTGATCTTGCATCCAAATAGAAAGCGCCCTGATCTCTTCAGTGGTGGCATCATTCTTTAGATGATTTGCCCTAAAGCTGATCACGTTGACGTTGTCTTTGGTGTAGCCTTTGGAGTTGTCGAACCTATCAAGGGATGGATGATGGTCGGCATCCCTCTTATCTAGCGGGATTCCGAAAACAGGGCAGTGGGTAGGTATCTCTACATCCTCTGGTACTAGATCAAAGAAGATGTTCTTTCGCTTACACCTGGATTTTACTTGTGCCATCATCCTTTTTTTAGGGTTCTTCCTTACCCACTTTGAGAGCCGTGAAGAGTTCACCACGTTGTTCCTAGTCTGCCTTATCCTTAAGAAAGGCCAGTCCTTAAACTCCGGTTTCTCCGAGAGCTCCCTGCTTTCAATTAACCCATACTTTTCCAAAGCCTCACGCATTATTTCTGCGTAAGAGCTATTCATTTTTTCTTGGTCCACCAGAACAAGATGTGCTTCACCATGCCAGCAAGACCAGTCTCTTCATAACCAGCGTCCTCTAAGACTTTCTTTAGCAGGCAAGCTACTTCAGTGCTGCTGGTACGGATCATAGCCCTTTTACGGGTCTTTGGGATTATGTAACGTATTCTCATGTTTTTACCAGAGACAGTACAACCGTCACTAAGGCCCCTAGAGCTGCTCCTAACGCAGTCTTGAATGCCCAGCTAGTTGTTTGACTCTGCTCCTTTACTTCATGCTCTACATGGTACAGCCGAGCTTCTAGGCTCGGCTTCCCATTACCTTGGAATAAACGATTTAATGGCTGTAGTTCTGTCTGGATAGTCTGCTGTAGATTATCAACACGACTTTCAAGCTTCACTAGATCACGGCTAACTTTCTGCAATTCTTTGACTACCTCGTCCGACATTGCTTACTCCCGTACTTTATCGGGATTTACGCTGGAGATACTGTCGGCTACTATCAGGCCAGTAACTGTAATCACTAGGTTACTAACCGCCTCTTCAGTAATTCCATATTGCTCTAAATTAAAAAAGTTCCATGCCGCCATAAACAGGATGGTCAGTAAACCTGAAACCACTCTCTTAGACTTCAAAGACTTAACAAAATCCATCAATACTGCTTTTATGTTTTCCATTTTAACCTCCAAATATGCCTGCTTTGAACGCACCAAAACCCATCATTATCAGGCCAATAAGTATTACAAGCCACTTTAAGCGAGTACCCTTAGCCTTTAAGAGCTCCGTTTTCTGTGCTGTTTTGTCTAAACGATAATCTCTCTTGGTTTCTTTCCTATCAACTCTCTCTACGTTCTTTGGCTCAAAACCATGAGCTCTGGCTTCAGTAGTGTCTTCTGAGTTCAAATAATAACCCCACTTATCCAGCTTTCGTTGTTTTCGCTTACTCACCTGGATCTCCTCTTTTGATAAGAGCTTTTACCTTTTCTTTTCCTTCATCCGTTTTCAAGATAGCCCTCAGTGTGTCTTTCCCAGGGACATACTTGCGACTCACCCCATTGATCCAGTGCCTTAGATCAGTTTTAGTCGCACCGTACTCCTGTAAAGCCCTAACTATCTCTACATCACTCATACCAGCCATTCTAGCACCTCCAACAGCATTAAGCAGTTCTTTGTGCAAGAGAGCTTCCTCTTTCCTGAACCTTGCTAAATGCTTCTTGAACACTGAAGAGTTGTCGTTGTAACCAGCTTTTCTTATCCATCCGGTATTGTCCGAAAGAGCTCTTTTGAACTCACTAAACTTAACGGTAAGTTGATTCTTAACATTTATCTGCATCAACTCAGTACCAATTAGCCACCTAGACGCCTGCCCTATAGGAGTTCGCTTAATTGGGCTGCGAGGATTACCCTCATCAAAAGCAGCTTCGTAAGTACGCTTCATTTCTGCGATTGTTCCGGGGGCAAGAGGACCTCTCCAGTCTCTGTTTAGTGAAAAGAATTCATCATCCTTACCTCTCCCACCTATCGTTACATACTCAAGGCCTTTTAGCCACTTGGTTGAAGTGCTGTCAAAGGGTGAATAGACTTGCTTGCCAAATTGATTTGTCCCAGTCCACGCATCTTTAAATGAAGACCAGAATATATCCTCGTCAAAATACGGTTCAAGTGCTTGACCAAATACTCCTTCAAGAGCTCCTCCAAGACCACGATCTGAAAACTTCGAAAGTCCTGCACGAGCTATATCCGCAAACATTACATGAGGCAAGGTTTGAGAAACATCTAAAATCTGAAGAGTGCCGTCGTCGTCGATCCAAGGAATGATTGTGTGGTTCTTGCTCCACTCTGGAAGCATCGAACGGATTTGCTCTTCTTCTTCGTCGTCAAACATTAGCGACATCAAAATAGAAGCAAGGGTAGAAACACCAAAGTTCATAAAACTAATTCTTGCCAGCCTCATCTGACCGCTTCTCCTCAAAACCTGATTGCCGCTTTTGATGTCTTCATAAGCAATTTGGTAAGCACCTACGGTCGATTGGATAAAACTAGTCGTCCAGACAGGGAAGTTACCAAACAAAGGTACAGCACTTAAAGCTTTTACTAACTTTGGTACTCTCGTTGCAGTTGGAGTGGTCCTCTTAGTTCTTTCACCAGCTTCTTCCCATATCTGCATTTTAGTTTTAGTGCCAGCGTAAGCACGGGTCAGGATAGAGACTTCCGTAAGAAACGTATTAACCTTTAGTACGTCATCAGGGATGCGGTACATAGATCCCTGGTCTTTGACTAGCTTGTTGTTAGTAATGTAGCCGATCAATTCATTAAACTTGCGTCTAGCACGCTCTCGTCTCGTTGCGTTGGGAACAGAAGGATCTCCTTTGTTTGACTTGATGAAGTCGCTAAACTTCTCAAGTATTTTACGGTCGTCTTGCTCCTTGGCAACGCCATCTGGTATTAAACTGTTCACATCGCTAAACTGATCCAGTGTCATTTGAATCTGTTCTTCGACAACTCTCCAGTCGTCATTACCAACCACTCCAGACTTTACTAAGAATTCAGATAGCTCCTCATCCACTTTGTAGTCTTTGTTGAACTGGAGTAATTTGTCTAGTGTTGCCACGGTGGGGTTCATCCCCCACTTCAAGGCAGGGTTCTTTTCGCCAGCTATATAACTAGCGGTGGCATACGACTGTGACAGCCTACCGAGACTAAAGGAACCATTAATAAACCCTTGGATCAAAGCCTCGGTCATGTTCCGGCTAACCGTCTTAGCTGAAAGAACAGTCTTGTTCATACGGGCAGCGTTACTCATTGCGACCATTCCCGTGAGTATATACCCAACAGGACCATCGCCTCGCATCAGCTCACCAATTTTACCACCACGCCCACTGATCTCATTGATGGCCTTCATGGCGTCTTTGTGAACCCAGTACCCTTCAAGAGCTCCCCATTGAGGACCAAGTAACTCCGTAGTGATATTAGGTGCACTCCCCTGCTCGGGAGTGCGTAACTGACCTCCAAAAATGCCACTCTTTACAATTGATTTCTGTAACGAGTTAATGCTTATCATTTGAGCTAACTTGCCAGTTGTGATTGCGTAACTCGCAGGAGCATCTCGCACTTCACCAAACAGTTCAAGGAACTCTTTATTGATCTTCTTTCTTTCTTGCAAGACTCCAAGATCCTGCTCGGCACCTGATACGCTACCCATTGCAGAATTGTAGTGCCCTTCAATAATTCTGTTTACTTCATCAAGAGCTTCTTGTTCAGTAGCTAAATCCATGTCACCCAGTTGGTTTTCAACTTCCTTCTGTCCATTGGGTGTCATCATCATGCTTGTCTTGTACCTAGACATTTCCTGCGTAACAATGCTCTTGTACTTGGGCCCATCCTCCTTAAAGGCATCGGAATTCATTTTCTCCTTTATTTCGGCAGCACGCTCAGCACTGATCCTTCGGCCATCAGGCAGTTTATCTAACCCCTTTATTACAGCAGCTATATCAGCTCTTATTTCCTTACGTTTCTTTTTGCCTTCTTCGTAGAACAGCCCATCCTTCTTGAACAGCTCTCTGATTGCCGCTATCTCAGCTTTGACACGGTCTTCACCTTGGTTCTGCTCGTATACCTTTGCAGCAGCTCGCTTGACCAACGCTTTTCCTTCAGTAGTGTTTTGTAGGAAATCGTGGTACTTAGCTGGAGTTTCAAACAACGCATACGATCTATTGACGTAATACCCTAAGTTCTCATCAATCGTGATTTCCAGTAAATTGAGATCTTCCCCAGGTCTCTGGAACAAGCCGATGTTGATGCCTTCTTCAGAAAGAGCGTCTATATGCGATCTTGCTTCGTTAAGTGCTTCTTCGTATTCCCGAAGAGCTTCTACAATACTTTCCCTCTTACTACTGTCGGGTATGTATTTCTTCAGTGCGTCACCAATACTCAGTCCCCCCTGCAAACCTTTGGTTCCAGTCAGGTACTTAAAGAAATATTCTTTGAGAATTGGGTTTAAGTCTTTTGTCGTAAGCTTTTTCCGAGCTTTGTCCATCTTGGACATGCTTCTAGCCCGTTGCTGATTATGGTAATTCATAAAGCCCATTTTTGCTTCTTTGAGCTTCCGCATAATCTTTCTTTTGGCTGTCCCCGATTTAGCGGGGACATCGTAGGCCTCTAGTATAAATGCAGATAATGTCTTGGGGACATCTGAAATAGTTTTGGCAAACGTGTCTCTACTAACTTGCCTTACTTTTGCAAAGTTAGACTTTGACTTACGCTTCAACCAGCCTTTAACTAGCTCATCGTACTCAGTGTCAAATTCCTTAGCCAGACCTTCAAGCACAGACTCTCCAATATCCATTTGTTCTGGCCGCATTCCAGGGATATTGCGAGCGTTCTCACGGATAATCTTTTCAAGATCAAGTATCAACTGCTTACGCTGCTCTAAAAGTCTTTCCTCCTCTACGTCATCACCCTTCTTGATCGCCCTAGCAATTGCACGCTTAACCTTCTTCAGCTCCTTCTTCTTCTCTAAGTAAGGGCTTCTTTCAGGATCTGCAGACAAAGAGATATCAGAGCCAATTTGAGGCTCACCCCAATCCGTAGGTTTTACCTTGGCAGACGGATCTCTTTGCCAAACGCTTTCTGATGTTAGCAATCTTTGCACATCGCTGTTGCTGAGAGTTAAGGTTCCCCCTGTAAGCTTGTGCAGTATCTCGTTTATCCAATCAGCAAACTTCTGAAGCACACCGGGTTCTTTCCAATATTCAAGTGCAATAGCAATGTCTTCTGATTGCTGAGCCCGAGATGCGTTAGGGTCACTAAACCTCCGAACCAAAGCTGCCTTTTCTTGCTCAGTCCATAAGCCAGTATCGAAGGCGAGATGCACTAACTCATGCCGGATAGTACTCAAGGTCTCTCTTCTGTTCTGCCCTGCTTTGACTTGCATCAGGCCTAATATACCCAGCCTCTCCATCGGCGCTACGTCTTTTGTTCCGGCTACCGGAATTATCATTAACCCTTGACCTCCTTCGCTTGTCATAGAGTCAACGAAATCTTGTTCTGTATAAGCTTCCCATCCCGGTAGTTTGCTATAAGAGTTTTTCCAAATATTGCGGGCACCCTTTTCCGATACGGTCACGGCTGTTCGGAATACAATCGGTACCCTGTTATCACCCAGCTTAATCTCAAACCCAAATTCTGTTTCAGTAACAACCGAGCCAGGGAACGCCTCCTGAATGTCGGCGGCAGTAAGCTTTGAAACTTCTGCCATTACTTGTTTAGCTAATTTATCTGGAACAGTGATTCTTGCTTCAAAATCAAGATCCGTTTGTTTCGGATCAGCATCCATGCCTTCAAACATTCTCTTCTCAGAGCCCTTGCCAGTATTATCAAACTCAGGCTGAGAAGGACGCTCTACTTGCTGTTCAAGCTGAAAAGTGTCTGGCATGTCGTTAAGATCTACGTCTGCAATAGGGTCAGGAGCCCTCTGCTCTCGCATTTCTCTACCAAGCTCAAAACCACCCTCAGTTTTTAGCGGCTTAGATGGATCAGGGCCCTCCATTATCTGCTTAAACAATTCACCAGCTTCCAAGCCAGTAAACTTCTTTATGTCTGCTGCAACCTTATCAGATTCTCCGACGACTTCTTCAAAAGCCTCCTGCCAAGACTTACCTTCCGAGACTAAATCAGCTATAGAAGTTGCACTAAGAATAATGTCGTTGTAAGTAGTATCGGTGACATTATCTTGTCCCATAGCACCTTCAGTAATGTCGATTGGAAGAAGTTCGTAGATCTTCTGGACATGCTTCAACCTCTCAGCAGTTGCACTGTATTTGCTGTTTTCATTTAATTTATCGTTGTAATAAAAAGGACCAGATTCATGTAGTATTGCAGCTTTTCCATACCTACTTTCGCTAACAGGAACAAAGCCAAGGAATTCCCCTAGATTCGTTTCCGGCTCAACCCACTCACCAGTCTCGGGATTCCTTTTATCGGGAAGTGTATTGCCAGAAGTTGCCTGCACAAGATATCTTTTTCCGCCTTCAAATCTATGCCAATCCGCTTTATTGTAACTATGAGCCCACCCGTACCTTGCGTTGTATTCTTTTTCCGTAAGCAGTATAAAACCGTTTTCGTATTCTGCAATAAAATGCACGCCCGGTGATGTGCTTCCCGATTGCCTTACAGTGTTGTGGTAGGGATCTCCATCTTCAAATGTAATACGCTGCCCATCACTTCTAAACTCTAATTTTGCAGGAACCCGTTCTTTGTAACTAGCTGGCTTTGGCATCCAAAGACCGTCACGGTAGGAAAAATCTTCCTTTTGCTGTTCCGGCTGCTCCAACTCGGCTTGTTGCTTATCCAGTCGTTCTGCTCTATCCTTTGGAGTTTCTTCTATGCCTGCTTCTGGATCATACTTCTCGTTATACTTTCGTTCAGCCTCTTCAGCTTTAGCCTGAGCTTCTTCATAAGAAGCAAGAAGCTTTTCTGCTTGCTCTATATTGCCTTCTTCTTGAGCACGCCCTACTGCCGCATATAAATTGCTTGCTGTTACTTTTAAGTCCTGCACCTCCCTATCTTCTTCATCGGCAAGGAAACTTTCAGGCCTCTTGAGATCCTCTTTCCTGGCTTCAACAACTCTCTTGAGGACTCCGTGCCAGTTATCAAGAATCCATGCGACACCGTCTTCCGTTTTAAACTTTCTTAAAACCTTGTTTTCTATTTTGTAGCTAGAGTTGGCAAGATTCATTAACGTGTCTTCGTGATCAGACAACGCTTGCTTGATTAACCCACGTAGAATCTTGGGATCGCCGTTGGACTCCACGATAGCATCGTCGATAAAGTCGTCTACGACGATCTCAAGAGCTTCATTGAACTCCTCTATTTCCTGTTCGTTCCAAGCTTTTTCTAAAACCTCTTCCTGCTTGATGAAGTCCTTGTTAAACAGGTCTGGGTACTGGGCTTGAACAACGGAGGGGAACTGAGAGTCTGGCAGTACCTCTCGGGCCTTTTCTATGTAGCTTCGATGTTCGTCTTGCCACATTTTAAGATCTTTTGAAGTCAACTCTCCAAGAGTCAGATCCTGCTGCTCCTGAGCTTGTTTATCAATCCACTCATCCCTAGCCATATTAACAGCTACAATATTGTTGTAATACTCGCCGTCAGCATATGTAACAGCAATGCTGTATTTATCAAACATCTTGTTCCAGACAAGACTGATCGCTACATCGTTTCTCTGATTATTTTTACTGGCTGTAGTGTCAACCTGAACACCTTCAATGGTTTGTAAAACAAACGTATCTCCGTCGCCCAGAACACTGGTGGAGGCAGCGTTGGCGGTGTCCATTAGCTTGGAATCAAATTTCTGATCACTAGTTAATGGGTTGTCTTCATCCCTGCCTAGTATGTCTAGGTAAGTGTTGCCATATGCGGCTGCTGCTTTAAGTGAGTTCTCTAGCTGTTCTTTATCCCATGTCGTAATTACTTTTGGGCCAGACTGCTTTTCTTGCTGGCTTTCGACTTCCTCAGTCGCAGCCTCTTGAAAGGCTGCGTTAGGGTCTTCTTGGGAGTCTTCTTTAGAGTCTTCTTGAGACAGGTCAACTACTTTACCCCTGAAACTTGCCGTGACTTTACCATTCTCATCTTTTTCAAATTGCACAGACTCCTGCATACCCTGCGATTCAAGAACGATAAAGTCAATGTCCGCCAATTGCTTCTGCAGTTCCTTGAGGTTTTCTTTGTCCTCCTTTTGGCGATAATAAGTTTCACTTTGATTTCCCCAATCTAGACCTGAATATTTTTCAGCAATTTCTTGGGGAACTCCTTGCCTGGATTGCTCAAGGATTACTTCAGAGTCTTTAGTTCTTTTTCTGTCACTCTTAATTCCACCCCCAGTACCTTTAACACCAACCGTACCTCCCTTATCAGCTAAAGCTTTTTGCTCGGATAAGCTTGGTACTTTGCCATACGTTCCATATGCTTGTAGATACTGATCATCTATGGCATCAAGCTCCATGCTGACCTGATCGACATACTCGCTCAGTTGCTCCAGAAAGAAAACTGCAAAATCAGGATCATTGCCGACTTCCTCTTGAGTACGTTTGAGGATGTTTTCAGGGGTGTATTGCTTACTTTCTAATCCAGCAATAGAATCATACTCACCAAATCTAATTTTGTTGCTTAGGAGGTCGTTTAGCTTGTCTGCAACCCCCGTTGCTGAATCACTTATTATTTGACGCTGCGCATCATCCCTGTAATTAAATAATGTCGGAGCTTTGCTTTGAAGCTTACTAATTCCTATGAAATTCTTAACGTCTTTGTTGCCCCACAATTTATCGTAAGCTTCTTCGATAGTCCTTACGTTTTCGTCTCCCCGAACAAGTGTTTTGCTTGTTTTCCCATCACCTTTAGGCTCACGGTAAGCTTTGTAGATCTTATTACCATCGCTATCCAAATCTTGATATATGTCAGCAGTTATTTCTTTTCCAGTTTTATCGTAATAAGTAACAGTCTGGACTTTCTGAGCTTCGCCGGTAAGTCTGTTTTCAAGTTTTGTTTTGTGTGAATACTTTGGAAGCTCAAGACTAGATAACTCAACCTCTTTAAGGTCATCTCCAAACTTTTCTTTTACGACTTTTTCTTGCTTTTGTTTTCTAGTTACCGTTTTCTCGGGAGGGGCCTCGGTTTCAACCTCTGGTTCCGGCTGTATGCGGGCACCAGCTTTAGGATCTGTTTTGGCAGGAGAGATTAGCTGATCTGAAATGTCAAATTTAGTTTCGGCATTAGGTGCTCCACGTTCAGTGCCCTTTTTAAGGAATCTGACTTTTACTAATTTTGCATTAAAGCCACCAGCGTGAGTTGCGAATGTAGTCTCCCACTGAGTATCAGAGTCAAGGAGATCTAACACCTGAGACATTACGTCTATGTTCTTGCCTTGATTAGCAGGGTCATAGAATATGTTAACCCTCTTGCCACTTTTAATCGCATCTGCAATTTGCTGAGCTAATTCCTGCGGTATAGAATCCGCAATTTTAATGT
>VMHT01055476.1_pt1 | contig 46129 bp, 41 predicted proteins | sample 4693611 | NCBI WGS metagenome assembly VMHT01 (sample SAMN12280063, study PRJNA550983) | marine metagenome | isolation source: seawater sampled from same location over 5 years 0.02-0.2 micron viral filtrate | place: USA: collected off the coast of southern California halfway between the port... ... | reverse complement strand
ATTTTCAAAAACAAAAACTTATCCTATATTTGCAAAATGGACATTTGCAAAAATGTCCAAAATCGATTTTTGCAAATAACTTTTTTCAAAAAACGCTTACTGAAATAAAATCTTGTAGGTAGTCACTTTTTATAATTTCCAAAAATAAGAGCATAATGGTGTAATTTTACATATAAATGAGTAGTTCATTTTTTTAAGTAAATAAAAAAATATTTAGAATTTAAACCTAAATATATATTATTATGAGTGAAGAAAGTATAGACGAGCTCTTAAATGCTTTAGGAAATGATTCAAATGAATCAGTAATGAACTTAAACACGAGTAAAATCAAATCTTTAAAAAATGACATGCTCCAAAGATTAGGTTTGTCTGGAAAAGAATTAAAAGAAATGCACAAAAAATTAAAGTATTACAGATATTGTAGCGATATGAGTGATATAAATTATGGATGTTATATAAGGTGGATTCCATTAAAAAATCCAGAAAAAATAAAATTAACTAATGGTGGTATAATAATAGATATTGATATAATTAATGATTGCTTTCAAATAAAAGTAAAAAATAATATGAACAGAATTTTTCAAATAAAATTTGATGAATGTTATATATTTCAAAAACTAACTAATCAGGAAAGTGTAATTTTAGGTGTATTAGATTATTTGGAAAAATAATAATATCAATATATTTTATTATGACAAAGTGCGTAAAAAATAGAAGTTTAGTGTTTGTTTTTGATTTGGATAAGACTATAGGATACTTTACGCAAATAGCAATATTTGTAGAAGGTGTTGAACATTTTTTAAAAAGAAAATTAAATAAAAATGAGCTTTTTAAAATATTTGATATATTTCCTGAAATATTCAGACCCGATACAATGAGTATTTTTAAGTATTTAAAAAAATTAAAACAAAAAATAAAATGTGTGAGAGTGATAATTTATACAAATAATATGGGTCCAAAATCATGGGTTTATGATATTAAGAATTATATTGAAACAAAATTAAATAGTAAGTTATTTGATAGAACAATAGCAGCTTGGAAAGTAGATAATAAAATATATGAGAAAAAAAGAACAACTCATGAAAAAACCATTAAAGATTTATTAAGATGTGGAAATTTAAAAAACACATCAAAAATCGTATTTTTAGATGATATGTATCATCCGCATATGAATGATAAATCAATAAAATATTTAAAAGTATTAGCATATAAACATGATATAAAATTTGAATTAATGGTTCGCAAATTTTTAAAAAATTCAATAGGTAGGTTGATAAAAAAATCAGAACATAATAATTTTAAAAATTATATATTAGAATTTTCAAGAGATGACCCACTAGGATTTAAATATGTAGTATCTAATACTAGCACCAGAAAAAACTACAAAAGGGAAATATTAGGTCAATTAAAATCTTTTGTAAAAGAAAATAAACATAATATTTCTAGAAGAAAAAGAAAAAGAAAAATAAAAAATAAAACTATGAAGAAAGGGGGATATTTAAACTTTTTTTATTAATAGAACCATCACCATAACATGTATTACAAACTATATATTTAGACTTTGTATTAACTTTTAAATTTTCACATAAATAACATAAATGATAGCTTAATTTTAATGTATTATTTTTACAGAATAATACATTTTTATTTATAACAAAACCAGTTCCATAACAATCAAGACATCGAGAATAACTCATATACTATATATTTTTACATTAGATATTTTTATATTAGATATTTTCATTTAAACTAATCTTTTCTTTATAGACATTTAAAGTTCTAGCAGAAGCATCAGTAGCTTCTACAAATTTAGGCATCCAAAAATATGGAATAACCTTAGAACACATTGAATCTGGGAAATGTTGTGTGAATATATCTCTATAAAAAAGTTGTTCTAATGTTTTTGGAATATTATAGGTATATGGATTGTAATCTTTTAAAATGTTTTCTTCTGAAATAGTTGAAAGATGTGAGAAAGATTGACTTTTAACAAAATCTTGTATAATTTGAAACCAAGATTTCGTTTGTTTGCTTACACCATCACTAAAAGCTTCTTTAGTTCTAAATAAAACAGAATGAGGAAGTAAGTCGGGACAACAATGATTAACAGATTCCCTGATTAAATATTTTTCAGGTTTGCCACATTTTGCGTGATGTCTTAAATTACAATTAATTGATAAATAATATTCTACAAAAGACCTATCTAAAAAAGGAGTTCTAGCTTCTAATCCATGAGATGAAATACTTCTATCAGATCTTAAAACGTCAAAAGAATGAATATCGGTAAGTAATCTTCTACATTCCTTATCAAAATCAATAGAATCAGGTGCTTCGTGAAAATATAAATAACCACCCATTACTTCATCAGCACCATCTCCATTAAAAATAACTTTAGCATTGCTCATTTCTTTAATTTTTTGACAAATAAGCCAATTTCCAACACTAGCTCTAACGGTAGTAGTATCATAACTTTCAATAGCGTAAATGGTATTATCAATATTCGCCAAAAATTCTTTTTCAGAAACTTCAATGGAGTGATGAACACTACCAATATGGTCAGCAACTAATTTAGCATATTTTAAATCATCACTACCTTCTAAACCGATACTCCAGGTATGTAATTCACCTTTATGAATTTTTTTAACTAAAGCGGCAATAAGGCTACTATCTAAACCTCCAGATAATAAACAAGCAATAGGGCGTTCAGTATTATCAACTCGTTTAGCAACTGCGTTATACAATTTAGAATATAAGGTAGAGTAGATTTGGTTAATATTAAAATCAGTAGTTAATTTTGAAGAATCACAAAAGGAAATAGATTGAGAAAAGGTGATGTCATCACAAAATTCAATAGGATTATCGTCAGAAAAGGTAAATTTAGAATAATGACCAGGAATGAATTGACTGACAGACCTATGAAATTGTTCTCCAACTCCAAAAATAGATTTTAATTCAGATGAAAATAAAAATGAATGATAATTAGTTTCAGGACCAAGATAAATTTTAACAATAGAGCAAAATAAGGGTCTAACACCAAAAGTATCTCTAGCAACATATAGTTCTTTTTTATTACAATCAACTAAAACAAAAGCAAAAACGCCATCTAACATTTGAAGAGTTTGATGAATGCCATATTTTTTATATAAATGAATAATAACCTCACAATCAGAACGACTATTAGGGGTGACATTTAAAATATCATAAAGTTGTTTATGATTGTAAATTTCCCCATTACATATTAAGTAAATATTATCAATTAAAAATGGTTGATTGGATTTTTTTTCATTAACTCCATTTATAGCTAATCTATGAGACCCTAAGTAGGATTGTATATCATTAATATGTAATAACTCACTATATTCGGGTCCTCTACCTTGAGATTTCATAAAATTTTTTTTAACATTTTCGAAAGAATGATATTTACTATTCAGTAGAGCAAAAATTCCACACATATATAAATTATTTAGCGTATCCTTTTTAACTTATTTGTGAATATAATAAAATAATAATATAATATATATTTAAATATGCAGACCAATTTACATGATGTGTATTATTGTCAATTAGATAGAAATCAAGAATTAAGTGATAGAATGTATAAAAGAAATATTCCTAGCAAGCAAATGAGTGCTTCTTATTTCTTAAGACCAGTTGATACGTATGCCACAGTATTCCCAATGACAGATAATCATAAAAAATCAGGTGTAGTAAAAGCAAATTTTTCAAGCTATTCACAAAGAAATACTTTTAATCCAGGACAGAGTGCGCCATTTGATGGATATGCTAGAAATGTAGATTTAGAATCCTCACTTCATAATTCATTTCATCCATTACAAAAATGTGTTCAGGGTAAATATATACCAGGAACAAAAAGTGATATGTATGATTCAAGATATTTAATACCAACAACAATTAAGGTAAATATGACAAATGAACTATTATTTAAAGAAGAAAACTTTAATAGTTTTAATCCAAATAAGTGTAATTTAGGACATAAGGTATTTAATAATCATATAAGACAACAAACAAAAAATACAGATTATTTTAAAAAAGAAAAAGTAGAAAAAACAGAAAAGAAATAATTATTATTTTATATAATGGATATTTCTAAAAATAATATAGTAGATTTATTATATTTAACAAATCCAAATTTAAAAATTAAATATAATAAAAAACAAAATGTAATTTCTTTAGAAGATATAAAGTTTTACAGAAAAAGAATATTATTAGATACAAAAGAATATTTAAGAGGAAAAAAAATAAACCCATGTTTAGATAGTTGTTTTGAAAATTATGCTAGTAAGTTGATAGAGCATTATAAATTTATAGATAAAAAAGAAATAATTGAGGAGGAATATAAATCAATGGAAAAAAATGAAAAAAAACCCAAAAAACCAAAAAAAATGCTTTTAGTAGAAGAAAACAAAATAATGATGAAAAATATAGAAAAAGAAAAAAAAACAATAAAAGATTTTTTACCTATAGTTGTAAAGGAAAAAAAGAAAAAAAAAATGATACTTCCAAAAAAAAAAGAGATAGACTTAAAAAATCCAAAATATAGAAACAAAAAGAAAAAAATCTAATTAATTTATAACTATGTCGCGTAAAAGAAAATACACAATGAAAGCAAGAAATAAAAGAAAGAAAAAAAGGAAAAAAAGAACAATAAAGAAATTACAAAAAGTAAAATGTGCTCCAAAAAGTAAAAATGAAATTTTACCATTTACGTGTTATTCTAAAAACGGGTTACATAAGATAAAAAATATTTGGAATAAAAAACATCCAGATAGAAAAATAATTTCTAATGAACCTAGAAATATTTGGAAAACACTTCAATATATATTCAAGGAAAGTTGTAATAAAGAATCTTGTTGGATAAAACAAAAATGTATAAATGAAAATATTGATATTAATGTAAGAGATTATACATTTGCTCCAAAAGCACCGGAAAGTTGGAAAGAAAATCCAAATGAATGGTTGACAAGTACAGATATAATTGAAGTAATGAAACAATATGAAAAAAAATATTCAACATTTGAATTTATAGGTCCATCGCCAATAGATTATGATAAACATTTAGCATATGGAGAGTGTGTGTGGGAAGAATTATGTGAATTTAGTTTATCAAAAACAATAGCAGAAGGAAAAAGAGAAATAGGAATAATATTTAATTTAGATAAACATAATCAACCAGGTTCTCATTGGATTGCTATGTTTATAAATACAAAAAAAAGACATATATATTTCTTAGATAGTTATGGTGTAAAAATGCCTAGACAGGTAAAAAAATTTAAGACAAAGATTCAAAAACAATCATTAAAAATAGGAAATGGTAAAGAATATAAATTGTTTGAAAATAAACGCAGGCATCAATATAGTGATAGTGAATGTGGAATGTATAGTTTATATTTTATTATACAGTTATTAGAAGGTGTGTCATTTAATAAATTTGTAAAAAAAAGAGTAAAAGATAATTATATGATGAAGTTAAGAAAAATTTATTTTAATCAATAAAATAATTAAAGTTTAATTAATTATTTTATATAAATGTCAATAGTTGAGACATCAAATAAAAAAATGTTATTTGAATTATTAAAAAGTATAGGAACTGATAATAATTTTGTAATAAATGATAATGAATTAATTGATTTCATAAATAAAAAATGTAATTATTTTCACGTAAATAGATATGAATTTGATTTTGGTTCAAATTTGAATGCTGTTAATAAAAAAATAGTGGAAGATGGTTATAACTTTATAATGAGTAAGCAAGTAAGACAAAATGTTCCAAAGATAAAAAATGAACAATTGTCAAAACGTGAGATATTTGATGTAGGATTAGCAAGTAAAGAAGCTCAGTTTAAAAATTTAATTGACCCAAAAAAGCCCAAAGAGATTGATTTTACAGATGGAAGTGATGATTTTCCAATACAAAATTTGGATGTAATAATGAATCAAACATTAGCAGATAGAGAAAGAGAATTAAATTCAATAACAAAAAAATATTCAAATCAAGACCATACTACAGCACAAAAATGGCTTAACAGAGAAGATGATACACCAAAAATAAAAATAGAAAGAGATAGTAATATTAGTTTAACAAAAAATGAAATAGTAGTGAAGCCTAAAAAAAAGGTGACTTTTGAAGTAGACGAAAAGAAAAAAGATAATAATTTGCTTGGATTTTTATCAAAACTAAAACAAAAGACAATAGTAGAAGATAATAATATAATAAATAAATTGGATATTATTATAAAAAATCAAAATGAAATATTAAAATTATTAAAAGAATCTTAATTACTATTTCTGATAAATTGTATTTTACCCGGTTTTTTAGGATTAATTCTAGTTTTACCAACTAAAATGGTACTTCCAGAATTATAAGCATCTAAATCATAAATTTCACCAACAAGTTTATTATTTTCATCAGTTCTTTTCAATGCGTATTTAACACCACTGATTTTAATAGTATCTGCTGTCCATTTTTGACCAACAATATTTTTACTTTGAACACTATCTTTTTCTTCGGTAGTATAATTAGGTTTGTAAGAGTAAGAATTAACTGAAGGAGAACCGAAAGAGTAACAAACTAAGCCTTCTTTTTTATTAGATTTAGAATGTAAAGCACAATCAACAGAAGATTCTTTAATAGCACGTAAAATAGAATCACTAGTAGTTTTTTTGATATTTGATATTTCATATAAAGTTTCATCACTAGTAAAAGTTATTTTTTTATCTATTTTACTTCTATCAGACATAGAAATTTTTAATGATTGAGAAATCTTAGGTTCTCTGTCTTCTTTAGTTTCAGCCTCAGTATCACCCATTAATTGTTTTTCAGTGAATGTCATAAGATACATAAAAACATCAACAGTTCTTAATTCTTGAGGTAAATCCTTATGACTACATATTCTTCTAGCTCTACCTATAACTTGGTCAGTTCTTACAGGATGCCAATAAGGTTCAACGATATGAACATATCTAGTATTTTTTAAAGTGATTCCTTCACTACCACTACTTGTAATCATTAAAATTTTAATAATTTCACCTATGTTATTATTAATATTTCTCTCTCTCAATTCTCTTGCTAATGTGCTAGGAATTTTATCCCAATTACCATTAAATATATTTCTTATGATTTCTTTTTCTTCAACTGTTTCAGTTCCAGTGTAGAGAGCGAATGAAGGTTTAGATTTTTCATCATCGGTCATATCTATAGCCCAAGTTCCTGTTTTTTGTGAAATTTTAAACTTAGAGAACCCGTGATGTTGTAAAATAAGTGATAATATACCAACACCTTCTAAGGTTCTAAATTGAGAGTATATTAAATGAAGCCCTTGATAATCATTATTTTTAAGATTTTTTAATATTTGGAGGAATTTTGGACCATATTGTGATAATCCTTTAACAGATAAAAATTTATCACCGTGTAATTTTAATAATTGTAATGATTTTTCAATACGTGATTTGTAACTAAAGTCAGTTAAATCCCTATCATTTCTTTGAATATTATCAACATCATCTTGAGAGTATAAGCCATCTAAATTACCTAATTTGTCATCAACAGAAGCAGCATCTAAAATATCTTCATCAGTATTTTTTTCAATAACAAAATTACCAGAATCTTTAATATTATTTTCAGCCTTAGGCATAGGTCTTATTAATAAATGTTCTTTATCAGATGAATCTTTAACAATTTCATTTGGAAAAACAAAATTACAAAAAGCTCTTGAAAAGATTCTATAAGTGGAAGTAGTTTCAGCATAAATTCCTTCTTGTTGTTTTAATTTTTTCTTAGCATTTCTTTTTTCTTCTTTTCTTTCTGCTGACCTGGCTTTTTCGTAAATGCCAATTTGATAATTACTCATAGGAATATTATAAACCTTAGGAATTCCACTATATCTAGGTAATAATGATTCACTAGCACTTCTAAAATAAGAAGTTAAACCAATAATTCTTTTTTTGAAGACATTAACTTCTTTCATTTCACCATTTTGAGGGTCAATAAACATATTTCTAAAAATTTCAATAGAATCGGGTAAAACCTTATGGTTCTCAACTTTAGATTGACTATTAATTATATCAATATCATTTTCTTTTAGCATTCTAGAAATAGAATTTCTAAAAACACTATCATCTTTTTCACCTAATTGAGCTGTGGAAACGCCGGCATAAATTTTTTTACCTGAAGAAGTTTTTTTTCTTTTATTTACAAAACCAAAAGGATTTCTAGTAATAATTAAAGTAGTTTTTGAAGCACTGTATTCAATATAATCAGCCAATTTATTTTTTTTTAGAATGTTGATAATAAAATTACTATTTACGGGTTTTTTAGATTTACTGGTGTCTAATTTAAAATAAAAAGTTTTAATGTATCCTCTCAACATATTAAATAAAACAGCAATTTCATTAGGATAATTAATAATAGGAGTTCCAGTAAGAAAAATAACACGACAATTACTAGCACTTAAGATGTAATTATATAATCTGATAGAGAGTGGAGTATTTTTTTTTTCTTTTTTATTAATTTTTTTACCTTTTGGTAATTTATTAACAATTCTACTAACAAAATTATGTGCTTCATCAATAATTATAACTTTATTGTCAAAAGGATTAATAGAGGTATTAATTTCATTAGACTCAGAATTATCTTCATCATCTAAACTGGAATTTCCCATAGAAGCTTCTCTAATTAGTCTATCTAAATGTGAATGTCTCATACCATTATAATTCATAAATCTATATTTTTTCATAATCATTTGATCGATTTGTTTATTAATAGATTTTTGGTCTTCTGGAGAGAATGATTTAAAATTACTTGGTTTGCTGACATTTACCATCCATGCGAAACCTTGTTTTCTAATAGTGGCAACAGGTATATTTAAAATTTCAGATAAAGCTTTTTCTAAATGGGGATTACCTGAAGTATTGACTTTTTCCCAATATTGATTTAGTTTATAAATAGGGTCACCACAAACTTTAAGTTCACTAATATAATTAGCTCTAAGAGATGCTGGTGTCATAATAATAACTTGTTTATTATCTTTCATACCTTCTGCTATTCCAATAGAAGCGCAAGTTTTACCGGCTCCTAAACCGTGATACAATAATAATCCTCTATATGGTGTGAAAACATTAATATAATCTCTAACAATTTGTTGATGAGTCATTAAAGAGAATGATTTAGATTTAGATTTATCTAATGAATCACAAGTAATATTAGTTTTTTCTTCTTGTTTTAAAATATCACCGTAATCTTTGAAAATAGTATTTATAAAATTAATAAAATATTCCCTATTGTTTAGATAATAAGCAGGAACTGTAACATTAACAGATGGTTCTTTTTGAGCTAATCTATCTCCTAACGGTTTTTCATCGAGTTCAATTAAACTAGCTGGAACATCTAAAACAATATCTTCTATCTCCTTTAATTTTCTAGTTCTTTTAATTTGTTTTTCTGGAATTTCTTCATCAAATTCTCCCGGTAATTTAACAGTTTTTTTTAGTTTTTTAGGAATTTTAACGTCAGTATCAGTAGGTTTAGTTGGTTCTGAATAAGTTTTTGATTCAGGAGGAGGAGGTTGAAAAATTTCGGGAACAGATAAACCTCTTTGTTTTTTAAGTCTTTGTCTGAGATTTTTAACATCATATTTTTCATCAGTTTTATCAACAAGGAGTGTATCAACTTGAACTTGTCCTTTTTCTAATACAATTTCTGTTAATTTTTGTTTTTGTGGTGTACTTTTTTTTGATAATCTTTCTAAAAGTAATTCAGACATCTATAAACATTAAATATAAAAAAGTTTTATATATTAAATAATTTAAAGTATTAAAAAATAATAAATAATTATAAGTAAATGAGACAAAAAGTAAATTTAAAAATAGACACAAGTTTTCTCATAAACAAAAAAAAGGTTAATACACCAGATATTAATCGACGTTCAAACAATACAACTCCTGTCGTAAAAAAACATCGTGTATCTATAGTAAATGAAGGAAAGGATATTGTTGAGAAAAAAAGAGTTAAAAGAAAATAATTAGGATAATTTTTTAATCGATATTTGACATGCTGCTTGTTCAGCTTTTTTCTTAATTTTGTGTTTGCTCTCACCTAATTTTACAACTAAATGCGCATTGTCGAGAAATGAAGACCAGGTTTGTTTTAAATTTTCTAAAGCTGTATTCTCATTGGACATAAAATAATCTATAGATTTAATAAAATCATCATTGGGATTAAATTCGTGTTTCTTTTTGTTTAAACATAAATAAACACCCATATGATATCCAGTTTCTTCGTCCCATTCACTCATTTCGCGGTAGACAGGAGTAACTTGAAATGCTTTTTGTAACATAACTTGTAAAATATTTTTATAATTATCATCGTTTTGAATTAGTTCAACCCAATTTACGTGGTTTTCTAAAATATTTTCAACAAAAATTTGTGCTATTTGAAAACCAGGACCTGTAACAAAAACATTGTTAAACCAATTATCTTCATCATTAATAGTAATTTTATTAAAATCCAAAAATAATGCACCTAAAAAAGATTCAAATAAACATCCTAGTTTTTTTAAGTTAGTCTTGGTTTTTTTTTCTTCAGCATTAGCAGACATAATATACCATTTATTTAATCCCATTTCATAAGCAAGTTTACCAATATGTTCATTTTTAACGAGTGCTATTTTTTTTTCGGTCATAAAACCTTCATTTTCCTTAGGAAATCTTCTATATAAATAATATTTTGTAATACATTCTAAAACACCATCTCCTAAAAATTCTAATCTTTCATTTGATTTTGTTTTTAATTTCATACAATCATGTGGTCTTTCAGCAATAATAACTTCATTGGCTTCATTTTCAAGAGCAGGTCTTTTACAGTATGATTTATGAATAAATGCTCTTTTATATAAATTAATATTATGAACTTTATCTGGTACGCCATATTTCTTTAAAATATCGCATACCTCGTCTTCAGTAATTTCCTTGTTGTTACTATTATAAGGATTAAAAATTAGGTCTTCTTCATCTTTTTCAATATCACCATCCTGCAGTAGTGTTTTAGTATCCATCATATATTAATAATACGGATTTGTTTATGTTGTTTACAAATAAAATATAAGTGAATTTAATAAGTTATTTAAAAGCAAAATACTTATTAAATAAATATGAAGCTCAGGGTGGATATTAGAGAAAAGAGATTAATAAAATTATTAGATGCGTTTTTAAAGCAATTTAAGTTTAAAAATATTGAAATAGAAATAGAAAATTTACCATTAGGAGATGTAATTTTGTGTGATGATGAAGGAAATGAAAAAGTAATAGTGGAGAGAAAGAGTTTAAATGACTTGGCATCATCAATAAAGGATGGTAGATATGTAGAACAGTCACATAGATTAATGAATAATCCAGTTCATAATCACAACATAGTTTATTTAATAGAAGGTAATTTATCTATTTGGCAAAATAGATATAAAGTTCAATCTAATACATTATATTCTGCGATATTTAGTTTAAATTATTACAAAGGGTTTTCTGTAATAAAAACAATTGATATGACTGAGACAGCAGAATACATTCTAAGAATGTGTGATAAATTAAATCGTGAGAAAAAAAAGGTTTCATACTATGAAACTGGAGAGAATTATAAACCAAAAAAATATTGTGAGGTAGTAAAAAAGGTAAAAAAAGAAAATATTACACCAGAAAATATTGGAGAAATAATATTAAGTCAAATACCGGGAGTGAGTTCTCATACATCACAAATAATAATGAATAAGTATGGTTCATTGTATAATTTATTGTGTGATTTAGATACTAATCAAAAGTGTTTAGATTCATTAACATTTAAAACAGAAAAAGGTATTGAAAGAAGAATTTCAAAAACAAGTATTAGAAATATTGTTCAATATTTATTATATCAAAAATCTAATGTGATAGTAATCGATACAAATTAAATATTTGTAAATTATATATGAAGTCTGAAGATATACTAAAAACTTTAGGATATTTAACCTTAGTTGTTATAGCAATATATGTTTTATTTGGGATGTTAGAGATAGGAGGAAAAGGTTTGGCATCAATTGGAGAAAAAAAAATAATGGAAGGTTTAGAGGATAGAGAATTAGACAGAATTTCTAAAAAATTACAAAAAAAAATAGATTCATTTGATAATTTAAGCGAAAGATTCGGAGATGAAGATGATGATTTAGATCAGGTAGAAGATTTACCAGAGTATAAAGATATGATAGAACTATATAAAGAAATGTTAATGCGAGATATTAGAAAAGGTTTAAAGAAAGCAATAGTCGATGAAGGTAAGGAAGATAAGAAGGGAATGATTGAATCCTTTCAAATGTTAAATGTATTAAATACTATTGATGGAGGTAGTGGAAGTGCTGCTTCAAAAGTAACTGGTGGTATGTTTTAAATTTAAATATATAATAAATAAACTTATATATTTAATTAGGTGTGCATTTACCGCCCCAACTTGAGCAAGGAGCACCATAAGTTAAGTTTTTAGGGTCTTTAACTAACTTAATATCATCTAATGGAGTTCTAACACCTACATAAAGATCTTGAGGATCCATAGCAGCATAATTATTTTGATTAAATGGTGGGTCATCTCTATTAGCATCAATTAAATCTATTTTTGGTTGTTGTCTCATATTTTGGTTACTAGGCAATCCAGCAGTAGGATTTAAAGGGTCATCCAATAATCGCAAACCCTTTTGATTTTGAGTATTATATGTTTCTTCATAATATAATATTGGACATTTTAATCCAACCTTTTGACTCCAAGCAACATATTCTGCGTATTCTTCTAAACTTTTAAAGATAATGGGATTAACACCAGGAACTTTTGCTTTTTTAGTATTTACTAAATGTAGTTCTTTGCCTTTTTTTATTAAGACATTTGGACAATTTTTTACTTCAAAATTTTCTACAATATTTTTTTTAACCTTTGTAGAATAGAAAAAAATTCCTAATAAAAATATTAATAGTAAAAATATTAATTTTGTTTTATTCATATATATATATTTGAACAAATAAATTTCTCTCCATACTATAAATGAGAATACTGAAAATAAATAAAAATAATGTAAATGAATTTAATAAATTAATGAGTAATAGAAATCAAAAAGTTGTTTGTAAGGTATGGGCATCTTGGTGTAGTCATTGTAAGGATTTAAATAAAATATGGCCAAAAGTTGAAAAGGCAATAAAAAAGGAAAAAGGTGATGGTTTATTGGTAAGTATTGAAGAAAAGATGATTCCATATGTAAGTTGTATAGACAGTAGTGAAATACCAGGATATCCTTGGATTTTTTCAATGAAAGGAGGAAATGGAAAAAAGAAAGAATATGAAGGTAATCGTGATTATGAAAGTTTGGTTAAATATATTAAAAAAAAATTAAGTAAACATAATTCTAAAACAATGAAAAAAGGTGGTGGAAAAAGAAGGAAAAGAAGAAAGAAAAGTAGAAAACGTAGAAAATTGAATTAAAAATTATAATTATAATATGTTTACAATTATAATTATGACGAGTAATGAAGATTATCAGTTTGGATGGTATTCGCAAACTCAAAAGAAATTATTTGAAGAATACAACAACAGAGAAAAATCCAACATAAAAGATTATTGTTCTTTTATATATTTAAATAATGAAGGAAAGGAAGTAGAAGTAACAGAAGTAACTTCAAACGATAAATTTAAAAGTTATTTTAAAGATGCTATATACGTAGGAATTATTACAAAATTTGTTAGACATAATTTGATTAAGAAATAGTCTCAATATGTTTTGCCATAGCAATTTCAATAGTAGTTTCTGGTGTAAAATTTTCCCATCTAGTATAAATAGTATTCATACATCCACACATAGGACATGTACATTCACTTTCTTTAAATGATTCTTCTTCATTTTCATCGAAAATTTCAAATTCTTCATCAGAATCTTCTTCTTCTTTTATAATGTCTTGAATAGTTTTTTTCATTTCTTCACATTGTTCAAGCATATTTGGTCTTTGTTTCATAAAAAAAACTTCTAACATTAAAGCTCTCTTAATATCTTCAGATGTAATTGTATTTCTTTTTGCGTGTTTGGCGTAAATATCAGCTGATTTAACAGCATTTTCCATAAAGACAAGAACAATAGATGCTATATTTTCAATAACATCTTGGCCATCATCTTTAATCAAATTAAATCCAGTTTTTATTTGGTCGGGAATACCTCTATCAGTCATTATAATATAATTAATGTATATTATTTTATATTATTTTAACAAAATTGAAATAAAACTAACTTAATAAATTTGTATTAGAAAATGCCAATAAAAAAACCAGAAATACGTTTATTTGATTTTCAAGTATTAAATAAAAAAGACAATGATTTAAATGATAGTGATGATGAAAAAAATTTTAAAGATGAAACAAAATTCTTAATTAAAATGTATGGAATGAATGAACAAGGAAAAACATATTGTATATATGTAAAAAATTTTGAACCATTCTTTTATGTTTTAGTTCCAGACGATTGGTCACAAGTTAATGTATTAAGATTTAAAACATGGCTGACAATGAGTATGGGTTCTAAATTTGAAAATTCACTAACATTTTGTAAATTAAGAAAGGGAAAAAAGCTATATGGTTTTAATAATTTTAAAGATTACAAATTTCTGCAGATAGGATTTAAAAGTCATACGGCATTTAATAAAGCAAAAAAGAATTGGTTTGAACACAATGAAGATTTTAAAAAAAGAAGGTTAAAAAAGAAAGGATTAGAATATGAAGGTGAATATTTAAAGTTATATGAAGCAAATTTACCGCCTTTACTAAGATATTTTCATATTAGAGATATTAGTCCATCAGGATGGATTACATTTAAAAAAGCAGTGGCTAAAACTAGAAAAATAAACAAAGAAACATATTGTGATTATGAATATGTTACAAATTATAAAAATATATTACCATTATTGGAAAAAGAAACAGCGACTCCGATGAAAGTAATGAGTTGGGATATTGAAGCTTCATCATCACATGGTGATTTTCCTGTAGCTAAAAAATCATATAGAAAAATGATAGGAGAAATAATTCAATATTGGACAAAAAATAAAAAAGTAATTTCAAAAAAAACAGAGGAATCTAAAAGTAAATTATTCATAAAATTAGTTATGTCAGCGTTTGAATATGATAGAGTGGAGGGAATAAGCAGAGTATATTTAAACGGAAAAAAACCATCATTAAAAAAAATCAAATATATAGTAAATAGAATTTTAGGATATAAATTAGAAAAATTATTAGATAGAAGAGAGCCAGATGCGAATAATTATTTTGAAAAAATGAAATGGGATGCTATGGATGAGGAAGAAAAAGCAGCATATAAAAATTGGGATATGTTTATTCCATCGGAATTTAAAACAAATAATATAATTTATTGTTTAAATGCGAAATATGATGCTGGAAAAAAACTTGATATACTTGATAAAGCGTTGTGTTACGATAAAAACAAAACTATAATCAAAAAGGATTTCAACCCTTTTCTACCAAAATTAGAAGGAGATAAATGTACTTTTATTGGGAGCACATTTTTAAAATTAGGAGAAAAAGAACCATACTATAATAATATGATAGTTTTAAATAGTTGTGATGATACACCAGAAGTTCCAAACAGTGAAATAATTTCAAAAGGTAAAGAAATTAATGTTTTACTAGAGTGGGCAAAACTAATAAAAAGAGAAGATCCAGATATTATTATAGGATATAATACATTTGGTTTTGATTGGCATTTCTTACTGGATAGAGCAGATGAATTAAATTGTAAAAAGGAATTTTTGAAATTAATGAATAGAAATAAAAATGAACAATGTGAAATAATTAATAGCACAACTAAAGTAGCAAGTGGAACATACGAATTAGTTTATGTGAAAATACCAGGAAGAATTCAGATAGATTTATATAATTATTTTAGAAAGGCAGAAAATTTACCATCTTATAAATTAGATTATGTAGCATCTCATTTTATAGGAGATTATGTAAAAGATTATGAAGTAATAAATAAGAAAACAAAAATTATTAGCAAAAATTTAATGGGATTAAAAAACGGTCATTTTATAGTATTTGAAATAATAGGACATTCGTCTGATAAATATAAAGGAGGTAAGAAATTTAAAATTAGCAACTTACAAAAAGATTGCTTTGAAGTGGATTTTGAAATAGATATAAATAAAAAAAGTAAATTTAGATGGTGTTTAGCAAAGGATGATGTTAGTCCTCAAGACATCTTTAGATTAACAAATGAAGGACCATCAAAAAGAGCAATTGTAGCAAAATATTGTTTTCAGGATTGTAACTTAGTTCATAATTTAATGATAAAAAATGATATTTATACAGCAATGGTTGAACAGGCGAAAATTTGTTCTGTTCCAATTGAATTTATAGCTATGAGAGGACAAGGTATTAAATTATTAAGTTTTATTGCTAAGGAATGTAGAAAAAATAAAATGTTTATGCCTATGTTAAATAAATCAGGAGGAGGAGATGGTTATGAAGGAGCAATTGTATTAGAACCCAAAGTAGGATTATATAGAGATAATCCAGTTGCTGTTAATGATTATTCATCACTATATCCAAGTTGTATGATTAGTGAAAACATATCACACGATACTAAGGTATGGACTAAAGAATATGATTTAAATGATAATTTAATAGAAATATGGGGAGAAAGGGATGAAGATGGAAATTTTATATATGATAATTTGGATGATTATAAATATGTTGATGTTGAATACGATACATATAAGTATGTAAGAAAAACACCATCATCTGCCGCTCAAAAAATAAAATGTGGGAGAAAAGTTTGTAGATATGTTCAGTTTAAAGGTGAAGATAAAGGTATTATGCCTACAGTATTAAGAGAATTATTGGCATCTAGAAAAGCGACTCGTAAATTAATAAAGTTTAAAACAGTTACACTTAAAAATGGAGAGAAATATAGTGGTCTTTTAAATAAAGGTGAAGAAAATTATACAATAATTCCTCAAAAGGGAAATAAAATAATCGTAAATATAGATGAAGTAACAAAAGTAGAAGACACTTATAATGATTTTATGAAGAATGTATTTGATAAAAGACAATTAAGTAAAAAAGTAGTAGCTAATTCATTATATGGTCAATCAGGAGCAAGAACTAGTGCGTTTTATGATAAAGACATTGCTGCTTCAACAACAGCAACTGGAAGAAAATTATTATTATATGCTAAGAGAATAGTTGAAGAATGTTATAAGGACAGAATAGTGGAAACAAAAAATTATGGAAAGGTAAGAACCAAATCAGAATATATTTATGGAGATACGGATTCTGTATTCTTTACATTTAACTTAGAAGAATTAGATGGAACAAAAATAAGAGGTAAAAAAGCATTAGAAATTACAATAGAATTAGCAATTCAAGCAGGAGAATTAGCAACAATGTATTTAAAAAATCCACACGACTTAGAATATGAAAAAACATTTATGCCATTCTTATTACTATCTAAGAAAAGATATGTAGGAATGTTATATGAAACAAATCCAAATAAATGTAAAATGAAATCTATGGGAATTGTTTTAAAAAGAAGAGATAATGCTGCTTGTGTTAAAGATTGTTATGGAAAGGTAGTTGACTTACTAATGAAAGGAGAAACAGCGAACATAGCATCAAATTTTGTAAGAAAATACATAAAAGATATGGTTGATGAAAAAGTAGGATTAGAAAAATTAATTATAACAAAATCATTAAATGGTTTTTACAAAAATCCAGATTCAATAGCACATAAAGTACTAGCAGATAGAATAGCAAAACGAGACCCAGGTAATAAACCTTCAGTAGGTTCTAGAGTTCCATTTGTTTACATTCAAACAAAAAAAGAAGTCAAATTACAAGGAGATAGAGTTGAAAGTCCAAATTATATTATTCAAAATAAATTAAAACCAGACTATTCATTCTATATTACGAATCAAATTATGAAACCTGTAACTCAAATATTTAGTTTATTATTAGAACAAATGGCAAAATTTAGCGGAACTGTTAAATCTAATTATAATAGAAAGTATAATACTATTCTTAATAAATATGAAGATGATAATAAAAAAATAAACGAAAAAATAAGACAATTAAGAGATAGTATTGTTAAAAAATTAATATTTGAAGATTCATTAAGAGTGTCAGATAATTCAAAGAAAGGATTACAATCAATAAATAGTTTCTTTAAACAAAAAATAAAGTGATTATAATATATATATATGTCTAATAGTAGTTGTAATATTGAAATAAATTTACAAGATTTGCCAAATAAAATTTTTACATTAATTTCAAATAACATTAATTGGTTTGAATTGGTAAAACTCTATCAACAGCAAGGAAATCAAAATAATTATTTAATAGAAAATCCTCTTAAATCCGCATTGTGCAGTGATAGTGATAGTGATAGTGATAGATGTAGTGAAGCTTTTCTAAAACGAATAAAAGATTTAGGACATATAAAAGTACAACATATTTTAGAGTTTATGGGTGCTTATAGAAAAGTTCTAATAGATGCGGTTGCTTCAGAAACAATAAAAACAATTAAAGCCAATGAGTATGACATACTCCAACTTAATGGAATATCAATAGGTAATTGTATAGTATCATCAGCCTTAGGTTCTACAAATATTACATCTGATTACGATATAACCTTTTCTGGTCCTGGTGCTTGGAAAATTGTTAATTGTTTAGTAAGCACATTTAAGAAATATGTATGCGATTCGGAAAAGCAGGAAATCATTAGAACCATTGGTATGTCTGCCGCATCTGGAATCACGCCCGAAGATGTAACGCCAAATTGTAATATACATACAATGTCTGGAACATTTGATTCAAATTTTTATTTAATGCCTGATATTATAGTTAATGATAAAATTATTAAGAGACTTAATGGAATAAATGTAACAAAATTTTTTGATATGAAACATAATTTTCCAAATGAAGTTTCTGGGTTAGAATTAAAAAGATTAATTCCAATTCCTGATCAGCGTGATATATTTAATAATGAGTTAGAAAATCTAAAATTAAAAATTAATGATCCTTATCTAGATATAAAAAATGCTTCAGAAATAAATGATAGATATAAGCAATTAGTAGAACTATCTAAGCAGATTGATGACTTTCTTTATAAAACGCCTCGAGAACCAGCAGCCGAAGCAGCTCACGCGAATATTCGAACTAAAACAGACTTTTTTAATAAAATAATGGAGATTAAAAGAAAAGAATTAGAGGCATATTACTGTGTATCAACTGTTTTAGTTGTTGTATTTGGTATGCAGGGAGGTGAATTTGAAAAAACCGGCGATGATACATTAATAAATAAATTATCTTTTGGAAATTTTTTTACGTCCGCAATTGAAAATATGATAGATTTAATAAAGCATCATAGACATAATTTTGTTGAAGGGGGCGATGCCTCCGTTATTGTTACAAATAACGTGGGCGATGCCTCCGTTATTGTTACAAATAAGAATGTAGCAAAAAAGTTTTCAAAATATTTTCAAAGAATTTATGTAAGTTTAGATAATTATCACAAAAAGAAATACCCTAAAGATGAATTTCCTTTTAAAACTGAATTAGAATTATCAAACTATATTGTTTCAATAAGAGGTATAAAGTTGGATAATATATTGAGTCATAATGAACATGAGTCTAAATTTAGTAGTTATTATGATATATTTGGGCTGAACCAAAAGTTGTCCTACAATTCAAAATGGGTAAAAGACATTGAAAAATATTTAGCAAATAAAGTTGATGATATGGATTTTAAAAATTTTCAATCAATAGTTGCGGTTGGAGAAACTGTCACCACCAAGTCGGTGACGTCGCCCGCATTAGACAAAGTTAGAAATATAAAAAGTGGCTCGGTGGCGGCGGGAGGAGGAAAAAGAAAAAGATTTAAGAAAAAACGTTCTAGAAAAAAAAATAAAAGAAAAAAAAACAAAAAAAAACAAACAAAAAAAAGGTAATAATATAATATCTTTATAATAAAAATATATGGAAATTAAAAAATTAACATATAAAATAATTCTATTTTTAAATGGAACGTGATTTTTTTTCCAGGACCTAAAAAATTCTCTCCAAATATTTTTTCTTCGAGTTGTGAAATTAAACAATCATTGTTGTTCATTTTCCATGATATAATAATTATAGAGTATAACCATATAATGTTTGGAAATAGTATCCATAAATAAGGTGTAATAAGCATACCAATAAAATGTGCTTTAAAAATATTTTTTTTAATATAGTCATAAAAATATATTATAATTACTATTAAAATACATATAATATATATAATATGTGTTTTAGTTTTGAGGCAAGTATTGTAACATTTATAATTTCATGGAGTATATCTTTATATTTATTAAATAAAGGATTAGCAAAAAAACAAAGACAAAATATAATTTTTTTAATGATTTTTTCAAGTATGCAATTATTAGATGCTATTTTGTGGTATATAAAAATGAAAAAGAACAGTATAAATTATTTTATAACATTTTTTATGATTCCATTTGTTTTAAATTTACAAATATTTTATAATATATTTATTATTAATGAAGTGCGAAACAAATTCCTTGCGTTTATAATGTTAATAAGTTTTTTATTTGGAAATCATATAAGATATTTATTGGGTGGCGATAGTAAGTATAGTTTTCCCTCAAAAAATATGTTTTCCTCACCTATTTGGGGTAGTGAATACCATATAATTTCAATGATAGTTTTTATATATTTGATTACATATGGGAGAATAGGATTTTTTGGAGAAAAGTTAATGTTTTCTATTATTATTTCAACTTCATTTTTATTTTCATTTATATTAAGCGGAGGATATGGTAGTATTTGGTGTGCTTTGGCAAATATATTAGCTTTTTATTATTTGTATAAATATAGATGAGTTATGGAGTATAATGCTTATCAATAAATAAATTAATATTATCATTACATAGTAATGGAATATTTTCATTAATTTTTTCATCTTCCCATTCCCACCATTTAATTTTCAATAACTTTTCAATTTGTTCAGGTTCAAATCTATATTTAATAAATCTAGCGGGATTACCTCCCACAATAGAGTAAGGTTCTACATCTTTAACTACATAACTATTAGTAGCAATAATGGCACCATCTCCAATAGTAACACCACATTTAATTTTAACATTATTAGCAATCCAAACATCATTACCAATTACGACATCTTTTGCTGGAGCCAACCAAGTTTCATGAGGAAAATTATTAAAAATTTGAGGGTATTGATTACCAAATGGGAAAGTGGTAACCCAATCTTTTCTATGATTACCACCCAGATAAATAGTAATATCTCTACCTAAAGAACAAAAAGAACCAATATGAAGAGTAGTATCTTCTCCCCATTGATTGATAGTCAAATGTTCTCGTCCATAAGTATATTTCCCAGTATTTTCATGAAGAATTTTATTCCAATCAGGCATTATAAATAAATTAATAATTAGTTTTTAATTTATTTTAAAAAATATTATTTATATATTAATTTTCATAATTTGTATTAGCAGCACTAGGAATAAAAACAGAATATTCAGCAGAAATAACATTACCTGAATTATCTGTTGTATTATTAATAGCGTTTGTTATTTCAGAAGCCATAGCATTAGAAATTTGATTAATAGCATCATTAAATGAGAAATTATCAGAAGAAGGTATATTAGTGCTATTGGGAAATGGATTAAAATTAAAAGAAACATCCCAAAAACTATTACCTCTAGTTAAATTATTAGGTGGATTGGAAAAAATATTATTAAATGAATTATCAAAAAAGTTAGAAGTAGAAGTAGATGTATTTGTAGAAGTAGATGTATGTGTAGAAGTAGGTGTATTATTATTAGTAGTATTATTAATTGTTCTAGATGGAGAATTAATATTAGTTTGAATATTATATCTACAAATGGGACATCTATGATCGAATTCAGTAAAATATGTAAAAAGAGCATCATGTGAAAATAAATGACCACAATTATTTATACGCATTAAACGGTCACCATTAAAAAAATTTTCTTGTGTAATTGGACAAATGGTTTGATCAGTAGATGAAGAAATGTCTTCCCAATGTACAATAGTAGTATTTCTAGAAATGTCTCTATTATTAGCAGGTTGTCTAGATGTAGATGTATATAATGTATTATTTAAAATTTGTTGAACTAAATTTTGTCTTCTTCTTCTAGATATTCTAGTAGGTCTAAAAGTATTGTCTCTGTATCTGAATCTTCTTAAAGATTGAGGAGTATAAGTTCTAACAGGATTTCTGCTGTTTGTGGTAGGAAATTGCCATGTATTTCTTCTATTGGTAGTATTTGTATTATTGTTCATTCCCCACATATTCCATAAAGTAGGTTGATTTGGAGGGTTAGGTCTTGTAGGTTGATTAGGTGAATCATTAGCACTATTATTTCTATAGTTTGTATTATTTCTATTTATTGAATCTCTCAAAATCATAGACATAGAATTACATATGGTTGATGTAGTGTGTGAATATGATTCTATTAATGATTGATGATGAGACATAATTTGTCTAATAAGTGCGATATACTCTAAAATTAAAACATCATCTCTGCTGGAGGACATTTATATATTATTTATTAAATGTGTTTAAATGTAAATAGCGATATATTTTATAAACTAATATGTTGGGTACTCATAGAGAAATGTCAAAAAAAAAGAATAATAAATTTAAAAATTTTGAGGGAAAGGGATTAACAGGACTGGCTAATTTAGGAAATACATGCTTTATGAATAGCGCATTATCATGTTTATCACATACATATGAATTAAATTTATTTTTAGATAAAGAAACATTTAAAAAAAATTTAAATGATAAACCAGAGTCATTAATATTATGCGAATGGGATAATCTAAGAAAATTAATTTGGAGTGAAAATTGTACAATATCACCAGGAGGTTTTGTAGGAGCAATTCAAAAAGTAGCAAGAATTAAAGATAGAGTAATATTTACAGGATTTGCTCAAAATGATTTAACAGAATTTCTTCAGTTTGTAACAGAATGTTTTCACACGTCTATAAGTAGAGAAGTTGAAATGACAATACAAGGTTCGGCAATAACTGATACAGATAAATTAGCAGAATCTTGTTATAATATGATGAAAAATATGTATAAAAAAGAATATTCAGAATTTTTGAATATGTTTTTTGGAATTCATGTATCAAATGTAGAGTCATTAGAAAGTAGTTATAAAAATATAGTTCCAGAACCTTTTTTTAATTTATCTCTACCAATTAGTAATGAAAAAACTTTAGAAAAATCAATAGAATTATACACTTTAAAAGAGAAATTAGATGGAGATAATAGAATTTTTAATGAAGAAACAAAAAAGAAAGAAGTAGCAGAAAAAAAATTAACATTTTGGAGTTTACCAAAAATATTAGTAATAACTTTAAAAAGATTCGGAAATGATGGAAGAAAGGACCAAAGTTTTGTAGATTTTCCACTAGAAAATTTAGATTTTTCAAAACATATAGCAGGATATGATTCAGATTCATATAAATATGATTTATATGGGATTTGTAATCATTCAGGTGGAACAGCAGGAGGACATTATACCGCTTATATAAAAAATGCGAATAATAAATGGTATCATTTTAACGACACAAATTGTACTGAGATAGATTTAGGGAGTTTGAAAACTCCAAAGGCCTATTGTTTTTTCTATAGAAAACAAAAAAAGTAATACAATATATATATATATATAAATGAGTTCGAATAATGTATCTCCAAATGAAGTGCTTTCAGAACTATCTGATAAGGTAAATTCGATTAATGTATCACCTACTCAAGGATTCTCTCACATATATGATAGTATGAATAATGCTATTGGAACAAGTAATCCATTAGTATTAATAATTTTAAGTGTGATAATACTTGTTTACTTTATAATATTTAGTTATTTAGGATATAATATTAATTATCAAGAATCAATAGTTCCTAATAGAGGATTATCAGTAATAGAAATAATAATGTGGGGATTATTAATATTTTTAGTATTAATTAATGGTATTCAGTATTTTTTTAAAATAGATATAAACGCAGGAATACATAATCTTTTTCATGGAACACCTCAAGTAGATGTTGAAATAAGCCCTGAAGAAAAACTAATTGAAAAATCATATAATTCAAAAAAAAATGATGGCGATAGTGAAGAGGAGGAAGTAAAAAATACAGAAGTTGGTGAAGTATTTAATATTCCAGGAAATGAATATACATACACTGATGCTAAAGCATTGTGTAAAGCATACGGTAGTAAATTAGCGACATATTCACAGATAGAAAATGCTTATAAAAGTGGTGCGGAATGGTGTAATTATGGTTGGTCAGATAATCAAATGGCTTTATATCCAACTCAAACAAAAACATGGGATAATCTTCAAAAAATTAAAGGACATGAACACAACTGTGGAAGACCGGGAATAAATGGAGGTTACATAAAAAATAAGAATGTCAAATTTGGTGTAAATTGTTTTGGTTCAAAACCAAAAATAACTAAAGATGAACAAGATTTGATGGATAATGCCACACCATATCCATTAACTCCTGATGAGATAAAAATAAATAAATTATCTAAAAAGTATAAAAATAATTTACATTCAATTCTTTTAGCACCATTTAACTATGAGAAGTGGTCTCAATAATTAAAAAACAATTTTTTTTCTTTTCATAATTGAAGAGTGGGTTTTAAATAATTAGGCGTTTTTATTATGTTTTTTTATATAATAAAAACTAAAATATTTTTTTAAAAATATAAACAATAAATAAATACATAAAACAATACATAAGTATTTTAAAAATAAACATAGTATATAATTTAACTATAAAGGTGATTTCGTTAGTTTCACTTATTCTTTCATTATCATATCTTTGGATATTGCTATTATTTATTTTTCTTTTCCAATATTTTTTTTTATTTCTATGACGAAGAGTTTTATTTGATAATTTAGGTCTATTAGGTTTAAAGGCAGTTTCGTGACAAATAATACATGATTTATTTACTTTCCACCATTTATAATAACAAGAGTAATGAACATAGTATTTACATTCACAATTAAGATTTAAATCTGCGTATTTTTTTACACTCTCTAAACAAATACTACACACCTTCTTTTTTGTAACCATAGTAATTAATATAATATTAAAATTTGTTTTTAAGTTTTCTATTTATTTTTTCTAGTTTTATTTCGTCTTTTTTTGAAATTTTTTTTTGTTTTAGAATTAGTAGATTTTCTTTGTTCAGCTAAATGAAGTAATTTATTGAACAAATTATTATCAATAACACTACCACCAACTTGTTTTATATCAGATGTGCGAGGTTCAGTATTTAGTAACGCCAAACTAATAGGAACGCCAATATTATCCATTTTACTACTAGAACCACCACCGACCATTGCCGGTAAATTGTTAGTTTTTAACATATTATTAAATTCGAAACCCATACTGAAAATTTTTCCATTTTTTTCATAGAATGTAAAATCATTTTTATTCATTATATATATCTTTCATAATTTATTTATTCTTTTAACTTAATTAAATCACAGGCAAGCTCTGGATTTTCATAAAAAATATTTAAATTAGGTTTTAATGAAATAAAATTAGAAACCAAATGAGAAAAACTTTCAGCTAATTCATTATCCCAATCATTACCGAATAACTCTTCATCTCTAAAACTAGTATTATAATTTTTATATAAATATTCTATTTTAGGTTTTAAATTTTTATCAAAATTGTATTGGTGGTCTTCTAATATAATATTTTTAGTTTTTTCATTATTTAAAAAATCTTCTAAAGTGAGAGTTTTTAAATAATCAACAGGATCGAATTCTTCTTCTTCATAAGCAGACATATTATTTATGACTAACAGAATATATAAATGTTGCTATTTCATTTTTAAGTTGTTTTTCATTTGTTATTGTGAAATTAGAATCTTTGATAATATTTATTAAATCATTACATAAATGATGAATAATAGTTTTATATTGAATATTATCAATATTTTTTTTTTGTAACCATTCTTGAAAAATAATATTTTTATTTTTTTTTTCAATTTTTTGTAAATTTTGAAATAGATTTAAAATTTTATTATCGTAATTTAAAGGCTCATCATTTTTTTTATTTTCCCAGGATATAACTTTATTCATTTGATAAAAGAGTGGGTAATTTTTTAAATTGTTTAGTTATATGTTCTTTTTATGTCATAATTATATTTAGTTTCTCTTTTATTTCTTAACTTTTCAATAATATTATCAACCATAGTTTCATTATCAAAGCACTCTATTAAAGTTTCTCTAACTAAACGAAATGTTAATGGGGAAGTTTGTTTAACATTTTGAAATTTAAGCTTACCATCAGTAATTTGAATAACAGCATTTTCTAAATTATTACTTTCAGCATATGTAAAAATATTATTAGTTAAATTATTTCTTTCTTGTCTTAAAGTCTTAGTTTGTTGAGTTAAATTTTTAATTCTATTATCTATTGAAACCCAATTTTGTATATTGTTTTGAAATTCATCTGACATATATATATCATATAAATGATTATTTAATACATTTGTACGATATTTATTTCTTTTTTCTCATAGTTTTTCTTCTCTTTCTAGATTTTCTTTTTTTACGAGCAACTCTCTTTTGCTGTTTTTTTTGTAATTTAAACATAAGGAAAGGTAATAATGCGGTTTTAAGAGCACCTACAATACTTCCTCCTCTTCTTTTACGACTTTTTCTTGATTTTCTTCTAGTTTTATTAGGCATTATATAGTATAATTAGAAAATTATGTTTTTTTAAAAATATTAACTTTTCTATTTTGAAGCAGAAGAATAAAAATTCCTAAAATTAATAAAAAACTAATAATAACAAAAATAATCGATAAAAAAATATAGGGATATATATCTTGAATTAACATATCAATAAGAGGACGCATCAATTCTTTAAATTCTTCTTTAACTTCCTTTTTTTTTAAAACATTTAGACATTCATTAATTATAGTTTCTTTAATATCCATTATTAATGATTATATATATTTTTATTATTCTTTGCGTAACTTAGTTAAAGTTATTTTTCTACATTTTATCAAATGGAAAATTTATTACATCCAACTGAAGATTATCCGTTTGAAGATATTTTAATAAAAACTCCTAGAGCCTTACAAGGAGGAACATTTTGTGCTAATTTAGAAATTAATGGAAATCCTATAATAATACAAACTCCTAAATGTAAAACAAAAAATGGTATTCACAAAACAGTTAAACAATTGTATTGTGATTTACTATTTGACGAAAATAATGAAAGTTTTATAATTTGGATGGAAAAATTACAAGAAACAATAAGAATATTGATATTTGAAAATAATTCAAAATGGTTTCACGAAGAACTAACGATGGATGATATTGAATATCACTGGAATGATTCATTAAGATCGTATAGAAAAATGCAGTTATTAAGGACGTTTATTCATAAAAGTAAAAGAATAAATAATAGTTCAATACAAATTTATGATACAGATGAAAATGAATTAACGCTAAATGATGTAACTGCTGATAAAAAAATAGTATCAATAATTGAAATAATTGGTTTAAAATTTTCTAGTCAAAGTTTTCATTTAGATATATGTTTAAGACAAATTATGGTAATAAATGAAAAACCATTATTTAACAGATGTTTAATTAAATTAGAAAATAATAAATCAGATATAAAAAAATTAGACAAAAATAATTTATCAGATGAGAATACATCATATGAAGTAAATACAATAGATGAAAATGAGATTGAAATAAGTAATGATAAATTAGTTTCAGAAAATGTAGATTTAGAAAAAACTGATAATGAAGATAAAAACTTAGAAGAAAAATCAGATGGTGTATATCGAGATGATAAAAAAGAAGAAGAAACAAATGAATATGTAGAAGAAAATGAAGATGTAGAAATAAATGAAGATGTAGTAAATAAAGATAAACAAGAAAATGAAGAAAATGAAGATAATGAAGAAAATGAAGAAAATGAAGAAAATGAAGAAAATGAACAAATTACAGAAATTAATGAATATACTGATAAAAATGAAAAATCTGAAAATAATGATGAAAAAGAAAATTTAGATATTAAGGAAAAAGTGATTTCAGATGTTGAAAAAGAACTTAATGATAAAAAAGATAAATCTTTAGAAAAAACGAATGATTTAGAAGAAATAGAATTGAATATTGATAATATTGATACAATAAAATTAAAAGAACCAAATGAAGTTTATTTAGATATTTATAAAGCAGCTAGGGAAAAAGCAAAAAGGGCAAAAAATGAAGCAATAAAGGCTTATCTAGAAGCCAAAAAAATCAAGGAATTATATATGTTGGATATTATGGATAGTAGTGATGAAGAATATGAAGATAGTGAGGAGGAGGACTTTATTGAGGATGATAAATTATTTAGCGAAAACTAAGCTATATTGAAAAAATTTTATGTTTGGATTAATATATAATGAAACTTCCAAAAACCTTAACTAAGATGTTTCCATTTTTAAAAAAGGGAGGTGTTACATTTGTAATTATTTGTGTTATTGCTGTAGGAGCCCTCTACTACTATTCACAGAATAAAAACAGTTTCCCTCTTGAATTAAATACTGGTGCTACAAAAGCAGCAGAGGCAGTAGATACTGCTCCTAACGGAAGCTTTTCTCCTTCTAAGCCTTTAGGACAGAATTCTTCTCATGCTTCAGCAACAGGAACAGTAACTGATACATATGGATTACCACCAAGCTGTGCCAAGCAACAGGTAGTTGACCCATCTGAGTTACTTCCTAATGATACAAACAGTGAATTCAGTAAATTAAACCCAATGGGTTCTGGAGACCTTAAAAATGTAAGTCTCTTAAAGGCAGGATGGCACATTGGAATTAATACAGTTGGACAGAGTTTAAGAAATGCCAATCTTCAGTTAAGAAGCGAGCCTCCTAACCCTCAAACCAACACTGGACCTTGGAATCAGAGCACGATTACGGCAGATACTTCTCGCAGACCTCTTGAGATTGGACAATAAATATAACTAATTCATATATTATTTAATATGATTTAGTTTTAATCCAAATATATTATAAATGAGCTTAGATATTAACATATTTGGTTATTTAGTAATATTTTTTGTGCTTTTATTTTGTATAAAAATTTATTTTGAATCTGAGATGTTTCATTTAAAGTGCATAATAAGTGATGTTGATGGACATAAATATTGTGTAAGAGAAACTCCAAAATTGGAATTAGTAGCAGATTTACTAGCAAAAGTTACTGGTAAGTTAGAATCTTTAGTAAAATATATGAAAAAAAAATATCCAGACAGGAGCAATGTAATTAGAATGGCAAAAAATTTTAATCCTAGGAAAATAAGTGAAATTTTACCAACTAGTGAATTTACCGCATACTCGGAAAATAAAGGAGAAAAAATCGCGTTCTGTACTACTACAACTAAAAATGGTTCAAAACTAATAGATGAAAATACTTTAACATTTGTTGCTATTCATGAACTAGCACATGTTATGACTGAATCAGTTGGTCACAAGAAAGATTTTTGGGAAAATTTTAAATTCCTTTTAGAAAATGCTGTAGAAATGGGAATATATAAAGCAGAAGATTATAAAAAGAAACCAAAACCATATTGTGGTATGACTATAAGTGACAATCCTTATTATGATTTATAATTTATTTTGTAAATATATTATAAATGGATAAAAGAGACAAGTTTATAAATGATCTAATAATAATTAAAAATAATTATGGATTAAAAAGTGCAATTGACCATGTAATAGCTATAAGAGAAAAAGAAGATAATATTAAATATCTTAAAGAGATTATGAAAGACCAATCTTTTACCGATTTTATAAATGCGGTTGAAGTGAATGGACTTGAAACGGCCATAGCAATTTTAAATGGTAAAAAAAAATTAAAAGGCGGTGTTAAAAAGAAAAAAGGTGCCAAAAAGAAAAAATCTTCTAAAAAAAAAACTCGCACAAAAAAAGAAAAAAGACTACCAAAGAAAGCAGAAATTTTTTTCCGCTTTAATAATGTTCCAGAACCAGTTCCATTATATAATACTGATTTTGGTACTTATTCACGAAATGTTGTAAATAATTTACCAGACAGTTTAGTTAATGAAGCCCTAGAGGACGCAAAAAGTGAAAACAAGAAAAAGTATTTCGAAGATTTAGTACAAAAGTATGGATTTGAGGTTGTAAAAGATATGTTTGTGGCTGGAATAGATAATAAACATAATAAAATAAAATTTGATGGTTATGGATTTGATAAAGATTTTGATGACGCTGAAAAAGAGAGTAATGAAAGACAAAAAAAACATAATGCCAAAATAAGACAAATAAGAGCACAATCACCCTATCCAGAAATGCTAGAAGGAGGACCAACAACTTATAATTTTAAAGGAGGTGGTAGAAAAAAAATGAAGAAACTAGGAAAAAAAATTAGTCAAATTCAAAGAAATATTAATAATTTGCGGAATAGAATAGGAGATAAAAGAACAGGAAAGCATAAAAATCTTGGATTAAAAATTAATGACATCCAAAAACAATTAGATGATATTAAATATGAATTAGCAGACACTAATATTTTATCAGTTACAAATTTAAAAAATATAAAAATATTAGCAGAAGAACTTGGTATAATAAAAAGTTGGATTAATTATAAACTAAATAATAATACGCATAATTCTGATTATGAAACAGAGACTGAACAATGGGATAAACACTTGAAAAGCATGAGGAATAATTTAGGCCAACACAGTCGTAGGGATAGTGATGCGTTGGCAGACGCAAGTATTTATTTGGAGCCACCTAGCCGGTTTAGAGGTGGAAATAAAAAAAAGAAATCACGAAGAAAAAAGAAATTGCGAAGAAAAAGAACACGTAGAAGAAGAAAAAAGAAATAATTAAATTTGTGATAATGCTTTCCCAGTTTTCCAAAAACATTGTTTAACACCTTCTATTTTGAATACTTCATTCGGAACGTGTTTGGACCTATAAATTTTATCTAAAAACGTCCATCTAATATCTGCTCTTGGGTCACATACCATAGAGCCACCATTAAAATGAAGAAAACAGGGAGTAGTATTAAGAACAGTATTATGAACTCTACCATTTTTTATTTCTAGTTCCTGCCAAGAAACGGCGTGTAAACTTTGGAAAATTTCAGCATTAGTATCTAATTTGATATTTTCATTATTACAATTTTCACAATAATAGTTAATAACATAAGCCTGGTCTGTTCCTTTTTCACACATTTCTTTTTTAATTTCATCATTTTTCCAATTCATCATTTTTTTTACATCTTTTATGTAGCCAATATATCCTCCAGCATTTGGATATTTATTTTTTATATTAAAAGGAGGTGTTTTATCCATTTTTTCCTTTAGATAATCAGGAAAACAAACTAATTCAGCACTGATTAATAAATTACTATTAGAAGATTTAAATTTATTAATAATTTCATCCATATTTGAATTAATCATAATATCATAACAATCTATGAATAAAAGAATATCATCATCAGGTAAATCTTGAATAACATTGTTTACTTCATTTAATTTTGTAAAAAAACCATACCATTTTTCAGGCATAAGGTAATTAACCTTAACATCAAATAATTTTTCAGTCTCAATAATACTTCCCATCATATTTTTGTCAGTTCCTACTGTATAAACATGAACAGTCATATATTTTATATTAACTAAAAATCTTTAATATAAAATATTTATATTTTATTAGTAGCTTCCAAACATTTATTCATTTGTTTTTGTTTGTATTCACCAAAAACAATACTATCATAATATTTGTGTGAATATACATTCATAGTATATGTAGTATTGTTTTCCTCAAAAGGAATTGATTTATAAGTATGATTAAAATCAAGGTTAATATCAGGAAAATATGTATCGCATTCATAATTTTCTTCTATTTCAGTTATAAAAATATTTTTAACCAATCCCATATATAAAACACTTTCATACATATTTTGTCCACCTATAGCCCATACATCATCATATTTATCAAAATTAAAATTATCGAGATTACTAATGAAATTAAAATCTTTAGCTCCAATATTTTTTCTTATCTTTCTACTTAATACAAAATTTTCTCTTTTAGGCAATGCTCTGGTAAAACCAAGCCAGGTATTTTTACCCATAATAACAGCATTATTGCCTTGTCCTATAGTCAAATATTTAAAATAATTGATTTCGTTTTTAAGCGTCCATGGTAATTTATTTTTAAAACCAATTCCACCATTTTTACAAACAGCAACAACAATATTCATAATTATATAATAAAAAAATAAGTTATATTTATATAGATGTCTGAAATATATAAAATTAATCTTGTTAAAAATAATGAAGTAAAAGAAATATTTATATTCGGTGGTCCAGATATAGAAAATATAGATGAAAAAAAATATTTATCTACTAAGGAAATCAGTTTAATTGATAAAAATAATATTATAAAACATAAAATTAAATCATTTATCTATAAAGATGATACTATTTTAAAAGTAAAAGAAAAAATACTAATGGAATGCTTCAAACCGGGAAGTAGAAATAAGTATCCATTATCTGAGATGTATCTATTTTCAAAAATAAATAAAAAATTAGATTTTATGGTTTCTTATAATGAAATAACTGAAAATGACATTACTGAATTAACAAGCACAAAAGTAAATGAATTTTTGTATAATATTGTTGAAACCGGATTTGATTCAGTAGATTCTATCGAAAGAAAAAATTCTTTTTTTAAAAATAAAAATAATGCTCTTACCCTAAAAAAAGAAATTTACAATTTAGATGATTTTGAAAATCTTCCAATTTGGAATAAAAAATTAAATATAACTCAATCTATTGGTCAAAAACTAACAATAAAAAAAAACTATCCATTTATTTCTAATCCCTTTAATAATGTTAGTAATTCAAATATTAGCACTTTTGATCCATTATTAGATAATGAAGCAGAAAATTTAATAACAACTCAAAATGCCTATCTGCTATTTAAATACTTTCCATTAGAAAATAATAATATTTACTTATGTATCGCAGATGATGTTTTAAATCACTTTAAAGAAGACAACTTTACTGATAAATATTTATTAAAATTGTATTATCCACTATTGTTTAAAAATGTAAAAACAAAAAAAGAATTAGATAATAATAGAGAAAAATTATACCTAGATGATAAAAATAAAATTACAAAATATTATAATAAACAAAATGAAAAAATAGATTTATTTTATGATATTTATAATAATTGTAAAAAAATTATTCCTTATGATGATAAAGGTATATCTGAAATAGATATAACTCTCAAACCAAATATTGATATTAAACTTCCATTGGAAATATTATTTAAAATAATTCACTCTAGCGATTCTGTTCCATTTATAAAATATAATCCGGGAAAAAATTATGATAATATTTATAGACTGTTTACAGATGATAATATATCAATAAATGGTGTAAAAATACCATCATTATATGCTAATAATAATAATACTAAGGCATTTATTTTAAATCTAACTAGGATATTATCAAAAAAGCATTCATTAGGTTTTTACATAAAACATTCATTTAAAAAAATAAATTATGAAATATTTTGTGAATTTTATGAGAATGGAAATTTAAACATTAAATTTTCATCAGGGAAAAATAATTTATTACAAATAAATGAAATTAATAAAATTATTAACGATTCAGTCAATAACAATATTTTAAAAAAAGTAAAAAATTATTTAAAACAAACAGGTTATATATACATTAATTTTGAAACAATATTAGATAGTTCTGTAACAGTAAATAATTTAGAATATACACTAGTTTTAAAAAATAAAAGTTCAATTGACTTAACAAAATATATTGGATGTATATCATCGGTTTTTAATATAATACAAGGTAAAATTAAGAAACAAAATGACGTAATTGAATTAGTTTATAAAAGAGTAAATGTGTTTCACCTTCAAGATAGTATTAAATCATTTATTACTACCCAAAAAAAAATGAATAATAGTTTAAAAGATATTCTAGATAAATTAAAAGAGAATTTTCCAAAAGAAATTAATAGCGAAGAAAAAGCGTTAAATATTATATCTGAGTGGCAAGACGAAATTCAAACAATGTTAGATTCAAATGGATCTAAAAAAATTATTGAAAGTAATCCAGGATTTCAAACTAAAATTTTTATTGATGATTATGAAAAAACTAAAATATCAATAAAAAATATCGATGATATTAATTATTTACAAAATATACCAGTTTATATTGATTCTATAGTTAAAATTATTTTTCAAAATATATCTAGTGAATTTAATATAAAAGTAAATAAATTATGTAAAAAAAAACTAAATGAAAAGCAACAAAGGGCAATAGATGATATTAGGGAAAACGATATAGTAAAAACAGGTCCTGTTGTTTTTGGAAAAAAATCTGAAATAGATATTGAAATTGAAACAGATTCTGATTCAGATGATATAGTAGAAGAAGATAGTGAAGAAGATAGTGAAGAAGATAGTGAAGATGAAGAAGAAAATAGTGAGGAAAACGAAGATATAGTTGAAGATAAAAATGAAGATAATTTGAACGAAATAATAGCTGTCCCTGATTTAAATAATTTAATAGAAGAAGATAGTGAAGATGAACTTGAATTATTAGAAGATAGTGAAGAAGAAAAAGAAGATATGAAAGAAGAGGATAAAGGAGAAGAGGAGGAGGAGGAAGAAAGTGAAAAAGAGAGCGAAGATGATATAGTAGAGGAAGATAAACAAGAAGATAAAGAAGAGGAGGAGGAGGAAGAAAGAGAAAAAGAGAGCGAAGATGATATAGTAGAGGAAGATAAACAAGAAGATAAAGAAGAAGAGGAGGAGGAAGAAAGTGAAAAAGAGAGTGAAGATGATATAGTAGAGGAAGATAGTGAAGATGATATAGTAGATGAAGATAGTGAAGATGATATAGTAGATGAAGATAGTGAAGATGATATAGTAGAAGAAGAGAGCGAAGATGATAATTTTAATGATTATGATTCTGCTTCAGATTCAGATGAAGATAATGATATTTATAAAGGTGGAAGTAAAGAAGATGAAATACAATTTTCTATAAAAGGTAAAAGAATTAGTGGTCAAAATAATTATTTTGAAGAAAGAAGAAAAAAATATGAGCCAAAATTATTTCAAAAAAGTGCTGACGATCCATATAAATCATATAGCACAATATGTCAATGGACCAATAGACGTCAACCTGTGCTTATAACAGATGAAGAAAAAAAGGAAATAGATGAGATAGATAAAAAATATAATATGAAATCTTATGATGGTGTTTTAAGATATGGTTCAAAAACAGCAAAAGACAATAAAAAATATAACTATATTTGTCCCAGATTTTGGTGTATAAAAGATCCAAAGGGAGAAGGAATGTCAAATAAGCCACTATCTTTAAAACAAGTAGATAAAGGAGTATGTGGAGGATGGGATGCTGTTATAAAAGATGATAAATCTGAAGTTCCGGAAGGCAAATTTATATATGAATTTAGTGATAAAAGAATGCATAGAAAAGATCAAGATATACCTCATTATGATGAAAAAGACGGAGATGTTAAAAAATTAGCATACAAACAAATGTATCCAAGTTTTTTAGGATCAAAGCAAACTGTGCCTGGATTGTGTACTCCGTGCTGTTTTAAATCACCACCAAAAGGAATTAATATAAATGAAAATAATAAATATAATTTTAAACCAGAATCATGGAAAAAATTATTAGAAAAGAAAAAGGAATGGTTAAATGAAGATGGAAGTTTAAATTTTGATGTATTAGAAAAAATGGATGATTCATTATTGAAGGAAAAAATAATAGAAGGAAAAAATTTACCTCATAAAGGTTCAAAATCTAGATTTAAAGGGCATTGTAAGCATACACCGAATGATGAAGAAGTAAAAAATATCGAGGATGAAGAAAGAGAAGATCAATATCAGTTAGATGATTCTAAGAGAAGCAATATTCCAAGTAATTGGGATAATTTTCCATTGAAGAAAAATCAATTAGGAATCATAAATCCTATAATTCAAAATTTTTTGAATTTTGATGGAAGTACATGTTTTAAATATGAAAAAGGACCAAATGATGAAAGATTAAAAGAAAATAATTGGTGTTTATTTAGAATAGGAGTAACTATAAATCCAAATCAATCATTTTTATCAATGTTGTCATCTGTTTATGAATTTTATAATAAAAAATCCTCAAATTATGGAATATCAACAAAAAATTTAAATGATTTTAAAAATGATTTTATAAAAAATTTAACATTAGATAAATTTATGACAGCTCAAAACGGTATATTACCTAAGTTATTTGAAAGAAAAGTATTAGATATTGATATTGATATAAAAAAATATAAAAATAATAAATTACTTATAAAATTAAAAAATAAAAATATACAACAAAAAATAGTAAATGCTTTTGAAAATTTTATAGATTTTTTTATGGATAAAAATGAAAAAATAGATTATAAATATATTTGGGATTTGGTGTGTAAACCAATAAATGATGGTGGAGTATTATTTAATGAAGGTATTAATTTAATAATAATAAAAAATATTGATAATGATATTTTGACATCTAAGGTCGAAGTAATATGTCCAATGAATTATTATTCTAGTAACTTTTATGATAAATCAAAAAAAACATTAATAGTAATTAATAAAGATAATTTTTATGAACCATTATGTAGTGTGAAATTAGAAAAAGAAGATAAAAGAAAATCAAAATGGAATGTAAAAAAGTTTTTTAACGATAAGGACAATTATGATAATTTTCCAAAATTGCACTCAGTAATAATGAAAATAAAAGAAAATTTAAATAAATATTGTAATGCTAAACCAAGTGTAAAAAAATCATTATATGACTATGTAACAAATATATCATTTAGTGAATTAGCAAAAAAATTAAATAAAAAGAAAATAATTCAGATATTTAATAGTAGTAATAAAGTAATCGGGGGTTTAATTGAAGATAATGGTAAAAATATTTATATACCAACAAAACCATCAACGATAAACTTAAATAATAACGCCGAGACAATATATATAGATGATATTAAAAATAGTTATTTAGATTATAATGAAACAAAAAAATTATTAATAAAATATTCTAAATTAGGAATACCTTGCGACCCAAAATCAAAGATAATAGACGATAATGTAATAGTAGGAATTAAAACAATAACAAATCAAATGGTTCCTGTTAAACCAGATTTATCATTAGTTATTAATGACGAATTAACTGAAGAGATGTCGTATTCTGGAAATAATGAGTTAGAAATAGATGAAAGTATTATGAAAAATAATGAAGTAGATACAGAAAGAAAAAGAATTGTGAAAAGTATAAAATTAGAAAATAACTTTTACAGTATGTTCAGAAATACGTTAAAAATAATTTTATCCGATGATAAATCAAAATATAGAAAAAAAGAATTAGAGGAAATGATTAATAATATGGAAAAAAGCTATATTGAAAAACTAGACAGTATTATAATTAAATTAAAGGAAATTTTATCAGGAGCGATAGATTTTGTGGAAATAAATTTGGAAATATTAGATGACTATGATGATTTAATAACCTGTCTCGGTTTAGATAAAAAATCATGCGAAAATACAAATGGTTGTGCTTTTTTAAGACAAAATACATGTATGTTGACAATACCAAAAACCAATTTATTTAATAATGAAGATAATACAACTTTATATTACAATAAATTAGCAGATGAACTTTTAAGATTTTCAAAAATAAGAAACTATCTTTTTACAAAACGTGAATTTTTGTCATTTAATTATGTTAGTTACAAAATTAATGATAATGAAATAATTTTATTAGAAGATGTATTATTAAACTCTTATTTTAATAAAAAATTAATATCTAGAAATAAAAGTAAATATATTAAATCAGAAAATATTTATGAATTAGTAAAGTCCGAAAATTCAATAGATTTTGTAAATAAAGTATATGATGTATCTGAGGATAAAAAGGTAGAAGAAAAAGAAGTAGAAGTAGAAGAAAAAGAAGTAGAAGTAGAAGAAAAAGAAGTAGAAGTAGAAGAAAAAGAAGTAGAAGTAGAAGAAAAAGAAGTAGAAGTAAAAGAAATTATCGATAATGATAATTGTATTTTAAACAATGTGGATAATAAAATTAAAAAAGATTTGAAGGATATATTAATAAAAAATAATAATGGAGAAATAAAAATGGAGAGATTTAACACAAAAAATAAAACTTGTGGATTTATATTAGTAAAAAATGTTTTAAATAAATTAAAAGGAAAAAAAATAAAAATAGAACAAATAAAGAAAGATTTAATAGAGGAGCAAATAAAATTAAATATGCCTGAACATAAAATAGGATTAATTAAAGGGTATTCAGATATGAAAAAAACAAATAGTAAAAATGAAAATATTACAAAAAACTGGGAGATTTTTTCATTAATAAATGCCTTTAAAAATAAAAGTAATAAAACATTAGTAAAAAATGTTGAAACTAAATTAACAAAAGAGGAAAAAAATAAAGAAATATCTAAAATAGTAAAGGGAGAAGATTATTCAATTACAGGATTTGATTTATTTTTAATTTTTAAAAGATATGATATACCAGCTTTAATAATAAATCAGACAAAGCAAGGTTCAATATTAAATACATCTATAAAAGGATTTAATACAGAAAAAAATAGTAAAAAATATGTAATAATACATATCAAACGTAATAAATTATTAGGAATTAATGTTGAGATAGATTTATTGGTTAATTCTAAAGATTCTACAAATTATATTTTATCTAATAATATTGATAAAAAAGGAATGGAAAGTTTAGAGACCGATATGGAAGATTATTTAATTAAATCAATAAAAAAAATAGAAGAAACAAGAGAAAAATATAAAAATACAGATAAACAAATAAAAAACGCGAAAAAACCAAAAAAAATTAATAAAAAAATGAGATTACCTTCTGAATAAAGATAATGAATTTCTGATATTTACATTTGGAGAACTAGGTGAATTAGATGTTGCTGGAGGAGTTCTAGGTAATTGTCTATAGCTTACAAATGGGTTTATAACTTCATTATTAGAAATTATAGGAGGTGGTGGTGGAGAAGGTAAAACTATATTAGTATTAACAACAGGAGGAGGAGGAGGTGGTGGAGGCGGAGGAATAATCCTAGGTCTTTCACTGATAGGTATATATTCTATGACTTCTGTATCGTCTTTGTCAAATCCAAAATATGGATTTTTTCTCATATATTGTTTCAATATTTTTTTTGCCTTGATATTAGCTTGTTTTTTAATTAAAGGGTTACAAGAAAATTTAAATTTTAAATATTCATAAAGCACATTTTTTAATTTTTTACAAATAATAATTTTATCGTTGTATGAAACAAAGTTAGTAAATGTTAAATATTTTATATGTTTTCTATATTCATGTAACATATTTATAACTTGGTCCCATTTATCATAAACATTGTTAGGTAAGTTAATAAAATTTTCAATAGTTTTTTCTTTAAGCATAGGATAAAATCTATATGAAAATAAAGCTATATTCATATTACATGAAAAAAAAGCTGAAATAGAAAGGGGGATAGTAAATCCAGTATCAATTAATTTAAAATAAATATTATACAAATTAGAAACAGAAATATCTAAGTTGGTGTGTGGATTTTTTAAACAAATAGGTTTTGAAAACAAAGCTTCGTGATTTAATAATGATTCGACCCAATAATTTACAAGATTACTTAATCTAAATTTATATTTGGTATTATTTTCTAGTAAAGTAATTTTAAATTTATCGTGAAAATTATCTAAACTATTGAGATATAAATCAGTATTACAATCATATAAAATAGCTTTTTTAAATTTATACATTCTTATAAATGAAGATAAAATGTTCTTTATTTTTTTCATTTTAATATAAATTTTAGCTAATATAATAATATTTTCATTATCAATATATTCACTATCAAACATAATATTTTTATAAAGTTGCGGGTCATTATCAACATATAAATTCGATAAAAAAAACATATTTATATAACTGCACGATAAATCATATATTTTCATAACATTATCCATAATTTTATTTGAAATACTCATTTCTTATAATATAAATTATTGTAAGAAATTAAATTATTATAGTCCCATATCATAATCATCATCAATATCACCAGTTTTTGCTGTATCAATGTGTGTAGTAGTGCTGTTAATAACAATATTCTGTTTAGAGCAAATATCATTAGGATTATCAACACTCAACATATTACCAATTTTAATTGAAGAATCTAAAGTAACAGATTCTAATTTATTAATTTCATCCATATTAAGTAAAACTTGGAAACTACTAGTTCCATAATTTCCAAGCTGTCCACACATAATATTGGAAGATACACCAGTCAATAAGTCTAATTCAGCGTGTCTAGCAGCTTTAAGGAACATCTCAGGAGTTTCTTCGAATGACGCTTTAGCGATAGGACCAATATCATCATTATTAATACCATGTCTAAATATACTGACCATTTTTAGTGTAGCACACATTCTATCACATAACATAGACATATGATGATAATTAATATATGTAGTATCTGAGAAGGCTTCTGCCAATTCGTTATAAATACACTGTCTAGCAGCTTCAATACCTAATGTTTTGTACACTTCTTGAATATCATTACTATAAGTTCGTTTATTATCAATAAAATCAATAGATAAAATTTCTTTTAAACTAGTTCCAACTGTATCTAAAACCCAAATATCTTCAGGAACAAAATTTCCATCTTTTTCAATCATATAATTTTTGATAGTTCTAATAATAATCTTTGGTATGCCTTTTATACCCTTAAGAATTATATTATCTAAGATATTATCCTGTAAATTTTTAAGTAAGTAAATTTCATCAGTTTGGTCGAGAGTATTTTTTTTACTAGCCATTAAAGATTTAGAATGGAGTAATCTAATTCTAAATACAAGATTATCTGAATTTAAATCACTAAATACACATTCAACTTCATTTTTAAGAGAATTGGTAATAGCAAAATGAATATCACTCATATTAATATTTCTGTCCATCATTTCTTCTTTTGATAATTCAATTCTAATAATCCATTTAGAATATTCTTCACCTGATTTAGGTTTTTCTATAATACCACCACAATCTTCCATAATTTTTTGAAATTCATTATACTCTTCAATAAGTGTTCTATCGGCGTCAATAAGTGTGGATGAAAGTTGGGGGTCAAAGCAAATACTGATTGATTTAGTAATATCTCTTATACTTGTAAATTCAAGTAAATATTTAATTTGTTGAGCTCTTTCTAAATTAGTTTGTTCATTTTCTTTTAGATAAATAGTAGTAGAAGGTTGTTTAGGATTTTCACTGAGTGAAAGAATTTCTTCAATTCTAGGAACACCTCTAGTAACATTAGATTTACTAGCAACACCAGCAAAATGGAAAGTATTAAGTGTCATTTGTGTAGTAGGTTCCCCAATACTCTGAGCACTAATCATTCCAACCATTTCTCCTGGATGAACAATAGCTTTATTATAATTAAGAATTAATGTTTCCATTAACATAATAATAGCTTTACGATTAAATCTTCTTACCATTAAAAGTTCTTTAGATGTTAAGTAATAATACCATGCAATTTTAAATAATTCGGTAGGTTTTGTAAGTTTATGAGATTCAATTGATTTAAATGCGTCATCTACAATTTCATACATTTCTAATGGAGTAATATTTACAATAAAATCGGGTTGAATATTTAGTTGATGTTGTAGATTATTCATAATTCTATGAAAATGAACAGGAATATGTACAACAATATTTTTTTCATAATTGAAAACATTTTTTAATAATTTTTCTCTTGAATCAACCATATGTTGAATATATTGAGATAGTTTATATTGTAGTTTTTTTTTCTGTTTTTTCATTCTTTTTCTAGTCGGTTCATCATATGTTGTAGTAAATATAGATTTAGAAGTATCGTCTTCAGGAACAGCCATATGAGAATAAATTTCTTCAAGACTCATTCTAGTTAAAGGTATTTGTTGATTCTCAGTCTTCATAGGATTAATATTATCATCTCCATATTGGAATTGAATAATTTTACCTTTATTATTTCTGACAGTCATATCATAAGCAACCTTTAAATCTTCTTGTCCCTTAATTAATCTTCTTTGGATATATCCAGTTTGACTAGTTTTTACAGCAGTATCAATTAAGCCAACTCTACCACCCATAGCATGAAAGTAAACTTCTTCAGGAGTAAGACCTTGAATAAAAGAACTTTCAACAAAACCACGAGCAGCTGGAGTATCATTATATTTACTGTAATGAGGAAGAGTTCTATCTTCAAATCCATATGGAATTCTTTTACCATCAACATTTTGTTGTCCAAGACATGAAATCATTTGAGCAATATTAAGAGCTTTACCCTTACTACCAGAATTAACCATAATAACAAATCTATTATCGGCTGATAAACTAGTTCTTCCAATTTTCCCAGCATCTTTAGCAGCAGCATTTAATAGAGCATTAACTTTAGTTTCAAACTCAATTTCATTACTTTTTCCAGAAGAATTTTCAAAAATACCAAGATGTAGTTGGTCAATTAAATTTTGAACATCTTTCTTTTTAGAATTAACAGCTTGAATAATTTTTTTATTAGTATCATCATCAGCAATTAAATCACTAATACCAACACTATAAGCACTTAATTTCATATATTCAGTAACAATAGATTGAATATTATCAATAAAATCAGCAGATTCTTTAAAACTAAAATCATTGAATATAGCTTGAATCAAACCCTTAGAACCCTTACCTAAGATTCCCTTATCAATTTGACCTCTTAAATATTCACCATTTCTAATTTCAATAATATTATTAGTAGTTTTATTATCTTCATCAGTTTCTCCATAAACACCATTTTTTTGTTTTGTAGAGAGAGGTGGTAAAATTTGACTTAAAATTTCAAAACTAGAAATTTGTTTGTCAGGATTTTTAAATAATTCAGGATTAACATTATCATAATACATAAGTAAATTCATAGCGTGTCTTACATCAAAATTAATATTTTCACGTGTAAATCTAGTGCATCCCAATAGTGAATCTTGAAATATACCTACAATAGAAGAATTATTTTGAGGAGAAATAATTTGTTGAGGAACCGCAGCTAAATACATAAGTTCAGCTTGACTTTCTTCATCTTGAGGACCATGAAGATTCATTTCATCACCATCAAAGTCAGCATTGTATGGTTTAGTATCAGCAACATTCATTCTAAATGTATTACCAACTTTCATAATTCTAGCGATATGACACATCATACTCATTCTATGAAGAGTAGGTTGCCTATTGAAAAGAACAGGGTCACCATCCATCAGGTGTCTGTGAACAATATCACCAAAGTTTAAATTAATAGTATTTCTATCAACATATTTAAGTGAGATACTTTCACCTGCTTTTTTTTCAAGAACATTAGCACCAGGATATTTAGTTGGTCCATTTTGAACAAGTTTTGTTAAGAAAGATTTATTTCTTTCATTTACACAAACAGGAAATGTAATATTCATAGCAATTTTTTTAGGAACACCAAGTTCTCTAATTCCCAGATTAGCATCAGGAGTAATAACAGAGCGTGCGGAAAAATCAACTCTTTTTCCCATAAGATTACCTCTTACTCTACCTCCTTTGCCTACTAGCCTCTCCTTAATAGATTTTAAGGCTCTACCACTTCTTTGTGCTACAGCGGCAACACCAGGAATTCGGTTGTCAACCATAGTTGCTACATAATATTGTAAGACAGTTGTCCAATCTTCAATAACTTTATCAGCAGCATTAGATTGTATTTTATCAAGAAGAGTTTTATTAGCTTTAATAATATTAACAATAATATGTGAAATATCATCTTCACTTCTTTGTTGTGAATCATGTTTAACTGATGGTCTTACAGCAGGTGGTGGAACAGCTAAAACCTGACAAATAAACCAATCTGGTCTGGACCAAATTGGACTGAAACCTAAAAAGTTTACATCGTCATCACTAATTCTTCTAAATATTTTTAATGTAGTTTCAGGCGTTAGTTTCATTGTTAATTTATCTTTAATAGAACCGTCAGCACCTGGAACCTGTTCAGTATTGTCCCATTCGGCAAATAAATTTGCTAATCCTTCTTTGTAAATTTTTCTTGGTTGCTTACATCCACAACCATCACTAGTTTCATCACCACATCTTTTAACTTTACTAGCTAATTTGAAAACATACTCCCACCTTTTTCTCTGGGGTAATTTAAGTATATGTTTGTGTTTTTCTTTATTAATTTTAAGTTTGCTACATTTGAAACAAACACATCTTAATACCTTAAGAACGGTTGTTAAATATTGAATATAAAATACAGGTCTCGCTAAATTTATATGTCCAAAGTATCCTGGAGTCTGCATATAGTCTAAACCATCTGTTGGACAAATTAGGCCAGGTTCTAAAACACCCATTCTTGGATCAAATAATCCACTTATTACTGGTTTGTTGTTTATGTATGTATCTCTAGATGTAATTTCCGCCACTGACATACGACGAATTTCTTCTGGAGATAAAACACTAAATTGTATTCCAATAATCTTAGCAGCGTTCATGCTTCCTTCTTTTATATTACGAGGCATTCTTATATTTATAAGAGATATATTTAGATTGTTTTTTTTAAATCAATTTTAATATATTTTTTAAACTATAAAAATTAAGTTTTTGTACAGAGAATAAATAAAATTGATTATAAAAAATTATATAAAAATATTGTTATTGAGAATATATATATTATGACAAAAAACAAAGACGAAACTAATTCTCCTAAAATCTCAAAAAAAAAATATAATTTGAGACGTAAAAAAAATAAATCTTTACAAAAAAAATGTGGAAAAGATAGTGATAGTGATAGTAGCAGTGACTATGATCCAAAAGAAGATAAAATGGAAGATATGAATCCTAGGGAAATTCAAAGATTTATTCAAAAAATATTTCCTTCAAAAAGTGGGAAAAAAAGATTAGAACAACTGGATAAATTAGATAAATTAATGAATAAATATGAAGAAACTACTAAATCTGGTGATGATGAAGAAGAAGTAGAAGATGATGAATATGAGGAAGAGGAAGAAGATGATGAAGAAGAGGATGAAGAAATAGATTTTGAAGAAACAATTCTTTATAATGATGATGGATTTCCTGATTGTGAAGATGAAGAATTAGACCCTTCTATGAAAGAAATGTTAAATAATAATATGAAATTTAATATAGTATTTACGGTAGGAGACAAAAATTCAATATTCGATTTAGATAATGAAGAATTTGACTTTTATGAAGAAGATACAGATGAAGATAGTGAGGAAGATGAATGTGATGAAGAAGAAGAAGAAGAAGATGTTGAAAAAAAATCAAGTAATAAAAATAAAAAATTAACAAAGAAAAAAAATACTAAAAAATTAAAAAATAAAAATATGGATGATATAACTGAAGAAGAATGGATGGAATTAGCTAGAAAACAAGAAAAAGAAATGAGAGAAAAGGGTTTGTATTATTCAACAAAATACAAAAAAAATGATAAAATTTTGTTTAAAAAAAAGGGATGGAAACAATTTAAAAAAGGGGTAGTAACTAAAGTAAATCACAACAAGGTAAGAAAAAAGGTTTCATATAATATTAAACTTGATGAAAAAGTAAATAAAAAAAAAATCTTTAATAAAGTTTTATCTAACAGATTAAAATCCATTAAGGAAGAAGAAAATATTTTAGATGACTTAGAAGAGTTAGTAAAGTTAAAGAAGGGCAAAGGTAAGGAAGCAATGAAAAAAAAATTTAATGAATTATGTAAGGCAGAGGAAAAAAAACAAGAAAAAAAAAATAAGCTAAAAGAAAAAAGGGAAAAGGAGAAAAATTTTATAAAACTTAGAAAATTAATGAGAGAGAGAAATTCAAACAATGACTTCAAATATTTTAAAGATATGAAT
>VMHT01047197.1_pt1 | contig 46213 bp, 45 predicted proteins | sample 4693611 | NCBI WGS metagenome assembly VMHT01 (sample SAMN12280063, study PRJNA550983) | marine metagenome | isolation source: seawater sampled from same location over 5 years 0.02-0.2 micron viral filtrate | place: USA: collected off the coast of southern California halfway between the port... ... | reverse complement strand
CGATAAAGATGAGAGTAATAACTTTACTTTCAGAAGTGACTGTTTTAATATAAAAATTGCCGAATTAGATAAATCTTATGAGTAGAGACATTTTTGCTCCACGGGAGCATTTTAAGCCGTTTGAATATAAAGAGTGTGAAGAATATACAGATGCCATCAACCGTTCGTTTTGGGTCCATACAGAGTGGAGCAAGGCTTTGGAAAAGGACGTTCAAGAGTATCACACAGAACTGACTAAAGAGCAGAAAGAGGTTATTAAAAAATGCCTACTTTTGATCTCTCAAATTGAAGTAAGTGTAAAAACTTTTTGGGGTAATATTCATACCCATTTGCCTAAACCGGAGGTTCAGATGGTTGGCGCAACTTTTGCTGAATCAGAAGTTAGGCATGAAAGGGCTTATTCGCACTTACTAGAAGTTATGGGACTCAACAATGAGTTCGAAAAAATCTATGATATTCCAGTTATCATAGACAGGCATAACTATCTTAAAAAATATAAGGATTTTGCTACGGCACGAATGGAGAAAAACTTCGTTAAGTCGATTGTTTTATTTTCTCTTTTTATCGAGAACGTATCTTTATTCTCTCAGTTTTTTATTATCATGTCTTTCAACAAGCATCGCAAGAAGCTTAAAGCTGTGAATAATATTGTGGCGGCGACTTCTAAAGAAGAGGCTCTGCATGGTTCTTTCGGCACTTACATCATTAGGCAAATCAGAGAAGAGCATCCAGAGTATTTTAACGACGAGTTTAAATCTTTGATTTATAACTATTGCAAAAAGGCTCTTGACGCAGAAAATAAAGTATTGGATTGGATTTTGGAAGAAGGCGATACTGACTTTATCAAGAAAGAACAAGTCGAAGAATTTGTAAAGGATAGGCTCAACACAAGTCTCTCCGGTATTGGACTCGACCCTATTTTTGAAACGAATGAAGAACAACTTGTAAAAACCAAATGGTTTAATGAGGAACTTTTAAGTGATGTTCATGTTGACTTTTTTGATCAAAGACCTACTGCTTACAACAAATTTGATCAGTCTTTTGACGAAGACTCTATTTTCTAAAAAATGAATTGGCTAAACAAAAAATCACAAATATTTCTTAGTAACGGTTACTTGTCAGAAGGCGAGGACGCGATTGAGAGAATTAAAAGTATTGCTTCGGCAGCAGAGGGCTACCTTGGAAAAGAGGGGTTTGCAGATCGTTTTTATTATCACATGGAGAAAGGTCACTTTCTTCTCTCTTCTCCTGTGTGGGCTAACTTTGGCAAAAAGAGGGGATTCCCTATTGCGTGTTTTAACAGTCACGTAGAAGACACTATGGACTCAATTCTCTACAATACAGCCGAAGTGGGGATGATGACAAAAATGGGAGGTGGCACTTCTGGCTACTTTGGTGAAATCAGACAGCGAGGTGCAGCCATTTCTACGGGAGGCATATCAGATGGTGCTGTAACTTTTATGCAGCTATTTGATTCAGTGTCTCATGTCTGCAAGCAAGCAGACGTTCGTAGAGGAAAGATGGCTGCATATCTACCTATTGATCACGGGGATATTGAAGACTTCTTGAATATTAGAAAAGAAGGGCATCCTATTCAAGACCTTTTAACTGGTGTTGTTGTAAAAGACGATTGGCTTGAAGAGATGAAAGGTGGCGACAAGGATAAGCGTAAAGTTTGGGCTAAAGTTCTTGAGAGCCGCGCACAAACTGGACTTCCTTATATTTATTTTTACGACAACGCAAATAACGCTGCCCCACAAGTTTACAAAGACAAAGATAGAGATATCAAAAGTTCAAATCTGTGTTCTGAAATCATGCTATCGTCTGATAAGGACGAGTCTTTTGTTTGTTGTTTGGGGTCAATGAACTTGCTTCATTATGATGATTGGAAAGATACTGACGCTGTAGAGATCATGTCTCTTTTTCTTGATTCGGTTTTGACTGAATTTATCCAAAAGTCAGAGGGTGTTTCGTTTATGCAAAGACCAAGAAACTTTGCTATAAATCAAAGAGCGATTGGAATTGGAGCTACAGGTTATCATTCTGTTCTGCAAAGTAAAATGATACCATTTGAGTCTCTTGAGGCTCAGATGTTGAATACAGAAATGTTTGAAACAATTAAAAATCAAAGCCTTGAAGCATCCAAGAAAGCAGCTAAAGAAATGGGAGAGCCTCCAATGCTAGAAGGTCGAGGAGAGCGATGGGTTACTCGCATGGCTGTAGCTCCAAACACTTCGTCTGCTTTTATTCTTGGTCAAGTCTCACAAAGCATTGAACCTTTCAAAAGTAATTACTATGTAAAGGATATCGCCAAGTTCAAAGGCACTATTAAAAATAAGTATCTTGAAAAGCTTCTTAAAGAAAAAGATAAAAATACTAGCGATGTTTGGGACTCCATCTTGAGAAATAATGGCTCTGTTCAGCAACTCGATTTCTTAAGTGAAAAAGAAAAAGCTGTATTTAAGACATTTGCTGAGATTTCTCAAAAAGAGATTATCACACAAGCAGCGCAACGTCAGAAGCATATTGATCAAGGTCAAAGCCTTAATATTATGATTCCATCGGGTGTTTCTGCTAAAGAAATGAATCAACTAACACTTTACGCTTGGGAGTCTGGAGTAAAAAGCCTTTACTATCAACATAGCAGTAATGCAGCGCAAGAGCTTTTCAGAAAGTTCAACGAAGATAATTGTTCTGCCTGTGAAGGTTAAAAAAGGGGTTGACTATATTTGACTAATGATCTATACTTGTAATAGATTATGAGTAAAGGAAAAAAAATAGACAACTCAATCGGACCCAAAAAAGTTTCAAGAGATGAAAATGGTCTGCTAGAAAATATTCAATATATGTTCAATGAAGATGGTTTTGTCGATTGGCGAGCCATGATCAATGACGAACATCTTTATCCCAACAAAGGTTGGTTTGAAAAGTTCGACAAAGAAGTTCCAGATTCAGTTAAGGGTCTAAAAGATCATCAGCTTTTGATTAAGCTATCTGGTATCAAGGAGCTTCTGAAGCTTAGAGGTTATAAGAGCGTAAATTTTACAGTTATAGAAGCATCTTACGATAGAGCAGTTGTAAAATGTGAAGTTAAATTTACTCCTAATTATGAGACGAATCACAAGTCTATTGACTTTACAGAAGTAGCAAATGCCACTTCAAATAACTGCGACGGCTTCTCTGTTAAATTTTTAGAATCAATTGCAGCTAATAGAGCCTTCGTCCGTTGTGTAAGAAACTTCTTGAACGTTCATATCGTTGGTGCAGATGAAATTGATAAGTCTACTCCAAAGAAAGAAGAAGACGAATCTGACGTATTGGAAACTAAAACGGTATCTTCCGCTTCATTCAGCCCACAAGAAACTCTGTCTAGCAAATTTGAAGACTTAAAAGACTTCAAAAAGACTTTACGAGAGCTTTGGAAAAAAGAACTTTACAGAAATGAAGATGCAGCACTTTGGGATTCTTTTTCAGACATACCAGCAAAAGAAGCTAGAATTATTTTAGGGTTGTTAGATTAAGCGCCCTGTTTGTTTTTAGAAAATGCGTTTCTAAAGTCTTTCGCAAAGAATTGAGTTCCAACATCTGTTGCAATCGAATTATCTATTTTAGCAAACTTTCTAGAAGAATATTTTACAGATGTAGTAACCCCTGAGTTAGATACGGATACAGAAACCGAATCTACTCCGTCAGATATATTAAAGTCTTCCCTTTTAGGCGGTCTAAAATATTCTATATTTGTAGAAATTAATGGTCCTTCAAATTGTGGATTTATATCCGTATTGTTTTCTATGAAAAGACCGACTTCCGAATAACCTCCGGTAAATTTACCTAAATTTCTTTGAGAGAATTTTTTAACTTTTGAAGGTAAATGCCTTAATGCGTATAAAGAAGGCTCTTCGGAAGGACGTTCTTCATCCTCCTCTTGTTCTTCATCCTCATCTTGAACTGGTAAATATCTAACAGTAAGTTTGTTTTTTGTCGCGACCCTCCTCTTGTCTGCACCTTGCTTGTAAGCACGTTGTGCTGCTTTTACTAGCTCGTTTATTTCTGATTTAGCACTGTTGCTTAAAACTACTGCCAGAATATCTCCATTATCATATTCAAATAAATTTTTATTTATAATGGCGAGAGGATCTAAATCAGCTACTTTTTGCCCAAAAAATACGTCACGTATAGCTATAGCAAAGTGCTTTTCGCCGGTATTTTCTCCAGCTTCTTGCCCGTCTTCGCTTTGTATTGGTGTAGAGTTAAGGTTTTTACCAAAAAATTTATCAAATTCATTTTCGTCTTTGGAGCCAGTCTTACTTAGATAGGCATCTTCAGATAAATCTTCAATAGTTAAACTTGAAGGATCAACTCTTTTTAGCGCCCCTTTATCCTTAGCATATTTCATCAAACTGAATAAAAAACTAAGTTCTGGAACATCTTTCAAAAGTTCGCTACCTTTTTTTACAATTATTTCATAAGTATGTTCTTTATTTCCAGAAAATGTTGCGCTTGAATAATCGCGTTTACTAGCTATTTTTTCTGTCATTGGATTAGATATGTATATACCAGCAAAAAATTGTGAAAGATTTTTAACATTATCAAGATAACCATGCTCACTAGCTGATTTTGCATTTTTGTCACCTACTTTATCTCTTATAGTTAAAGCAGTTTCGGCAGTTTCAATATCAAATCCATTGAAATCAAAATTTTTGGACTCCTTTAACTCATCAAGCCAATCGCCTTGTTTTGCGGTTCTAACATGTTTACCCTCCTTGAAACTGAATTGTTCATCACCATAAAGATCCCCCCAACTTGGTGTTTGAAAACCATTTATGAAAGGTATGGAAAAAATATACTTATCTAAAACGTTATTATCACTAATTTCATTAACTATTGCAGCAACACGCTTGAAAAGTTTTTTTTCGTCACGAGTATAAATCTTTTTTACGTATAAGTCTGGATCTATTTTAAAAAATACTTGCTTTCTTGGTCTTGGATCTTTCTCTTCTGCCGGTGCAATATCTTGTCTGCTTATATCTCCCTTCGCAATAAAGTGTTCAGCAGTAACACCTTTCAAGCTTTTTATCAAACTAAGTTGCTTAGAAGCTTCAGTGTTTTCAAAGTTGGAATACTTTGCATTCAAATTTGAATTTATGGTATTTACATCAGCATTTGTAATAATATGTATTTTTTGAGTAAATGGATCTACATAGAATGATCTACCAACTTTGGCTAAAGCATTTGTCAGAACGCTTCTTAATGTGCCAGTATCAGTAAACATGAGATTCTCATCTTCTAAAAATTTTAATGATTTTTCATCAAATGAAATCCCTTTTGATAAAAGTAAATCTTTTAAATTTCTGAGACAATAACCAAATTTCAATTCTAATTTATTAATACCATTATCGCTAAATTGCACTCTTTCTGGAAAATTATTACTCCAGTTGCAAAGTTCTTTGTTTATTTTTTTTGCATCGTAAGTAAGCCAATAATGCCCCGTATAATCGTCCAAGTCTTTTGAAATATCATGTGTCCTCCTGTCTTTATAAGTCACCCTACTGAAACCTATAACGTTGATTCCATCACCTTTATTTTTGATTGTAAATTTATTTAGATTCGGAGAGCCAGCTACAGCCTCATTAACGAATACATTACTAGGTAAAGCTTCTCTTGGAAGAAACGCAGATTTCAATATATAATAAGGATTTTTATCAAAATTATATTCAAGGTCTGTATGTTCTCCATATATGATGATAAGTTCTTTATCTAAAATATTAGACATGTTATCTATCAATTCAACTTGAAGAGTTTTGCGATTTGCATCTTTTTTTATGCTGGTTTGCATAACCCTCATTTGAAAAGAAAAGGGAGGTATTGTAATGACTTCATCTAATTCGGGTATTAGATATTCATTGCTTGGACTAGCAACAACTATAGTGCATGTTGAAGCCTGAGAGCCAGCTTGAAAATTATAATTTATGCTTACAATTTTGCCTCCAAATAAAGATCCAAGACTTTTTCTAGGTGTTTCTGTCGCTGCCATATTAAAATATAATAGTGTTAGGTGCTTCGCTTTTTGTGATAAATGTAACAGTATTTTCCAAACCTGTTTCAATTATGTCTAAAAGTAATGATGAAGTTTCTAGTATGTCTTCGTTATCAAGTCTCATTCCATTTAAGTAACCAATTGTAGTTCCTTTATTAAAAAATACTCCAGTTAAATCAAATACGCCACTTCTGAAAAGACCTTCCTTTGCTGGCATACTAAAGATAAAACCTGTTTCAGTTGTAGTGCCAATATAATTAAAATTTCCATTTGAATCTTCAATGTAATCTTGCCCACTTACAAGCTTTACACCATTAAGAAATACAAGATCCCCTGATAAATTACCAGCGACTCCACTAAAACCTGTAATTAAATCATTATGATCTGAGGAAAAGAAGAATGGGTGCTGCCCACTATCTATAAAATCATGCTTTATATTATCACGTTTAAAATTACTAAAATCTGCAAAACCAGATCCAGCCCTTAAAGTAGAACCTGACAAGAAAAAATCTCCAGTATGAAAAATTATTTCACGCCCACCAACTGTCGTAATTTCTGCACTCGTTTCTAAAAGGGTTTGACCGTTAATATATACATCATTAACAAATGGTGTTAAGCTGTTTATTGAAGCCAGCCCATTACTAATTTGTCCTAAATTATAGTAATCCTCATTGTTTGAAATGAGTCCTGTATTTTGAATGTATTCAATCATATTCTATCTGAAAGATAATGAAGATAGTCATATTTGTATTCATTGATACGATTATCTTTAAATTCTAAGTTAGTTACTATAGTTCCTGTTCTGTTTACTTCTGCGGTTAGAAATATTTTTGAAAAACCAGTTGGCTCTCCAACTAAAAAACCAGTGACCGGAGCTATACCATATAGAGGAACCAGCCCTGATTTTTTGACTGTTTTAGTGCTTTGTAAGCTGAAATCTGAAACTACAGCAGATTGATTAGTTAAACCTAAAGTAGCGTGTGCATCATTTCCAGTATCGGTATAATCATTTTCTGGTATCAAGAAAGAAGTTTCTTCTAAAAAGGCTCCAGAGTTATTGGGCAAAGTATATCCAGTAATAAACCTCTCCCCGTCTTTTAAAGTAAGAGGGGTAAATTCGTTTTGTATTAGAGTGAATTCTATTAATTCAGTATCTGTTATAACTTCTTGAAAACCTGTTACAACTGCTTCATATCCTGTAACGCCCACTGCATTTATAGTAGATACTTGAGATCCAGTAATAATAGTATCTGTAAATGACGCTCCAGAAACAGGAGTGCCAGTTGCAATAAAGCCTGACGCAACTGCTTTTAAATCAGAAGGACCATGAACACCTGTTATCATCATAAACTGATCTAAATACCCACTAAAAGTATCGCCTTCTCTTATATATTGGTCTGATTTACCAAGGTAAAAATTTCCAGTGTGTTCAAGATTTTGTATCTCACTGTCAGTTCTTAGATTAGAGGTTTCAAAATCATCGTCTGCTAAATTATAAAGAGAAAAGGATACTTGATATGGTGAAATCGTAGCTGAACAAATATTTTTGTTAGCAAGCTCTAAATCATCAGCTACAAGCACGTATTCTCCTATTTTAGCGTCTATGCCTTGAAAGAAAAGTTTATTCCTATCATTTATCCCTATATTGAATCCTTTGCCATGATTAAAAGATCCTTGATCATTAGTGAATGTTTCTTTTTTAAGATTACCAAAAAGAACGCCATTTTTTCTATTTATCTTTTGAAAAGAAAACAAAAAGCACATTTCGGTTTCGGAGTCATCTGGAGACATAAAGCCTTCATCTAAAAATCCTTCAAATTTTATGCTTGAAAAACTAAGATCAACACCGCTCCTTTCATTCAAGAAAAAGGTTTCTAATTTATTTCCAGCTTCCGATTCAGTTGCTCCTGTAGCGCCAAGAACAAAACCTGTATGTCCAGCAGTAGGAGATGGTGGAACATTCATTATAACCCCTGTAAACTCTCCTCCAGAGCCTACAACGCCTGTTGTTTCAGCCTCCATTGAATAATATAACATTATAGAACCAGTTCCTTGGTCTAAACGTGATTCAGCTAATGTTGAAAGAGTGTTATTCATTTACAAATACTCTTGAAATTGATATATTGTTATTTCCGGTTTGTATAGTATCCGAAGACATAAAAGAAGATTCTCCAGAATACTGTGACATATAATTATAAATAAAATCCACTACAGAATCAACGTCTTTACCTTCTGTTACTATACCCGCTACACTTACAGTCTTTTTTTCTAAAGTATCGTATAAATCTTGAACGCTAAATGAGCCGTCAATTGTGGGTTGCATTCCATGAACTGCAATTGGATGATCAGTTTTAACTGTTACGGAAGCGTTTTTTAATAAACCAGAGAAAAAATCCACGTTATTGGTAAACTGATAATTATATGATATTTCAGAATTAAACGGCGATTTAGATATATTAAAATTTTCTATTGTATTATTCAAAGGTTCAGTATTATAATTCAAATTGAATTCAGAAAATTTTTCAAAATAACTTTGAGCTATTGTATAATGATCTATTTCATTAAAACGCTCTTGAACTTTTTCATATCGCAATTCCGACTCTGGAGCATTAGTTGAAAAAATATCTTTTGTTGTATTATAGAAAACCCTTCCCTTCAACGCCACATCTACACTATTTTTTTCTTTAGATGCAGATATTGAAGAAGTGAAGTCGTGCAAAGTATCCCCTGTTCTAAAATCAGTAGGATCATTGAAAGAAAAGTTAAAAGATATCGAATTAGAACCAGTGTCTATATCATAACTAAATGATTGAGGCTCTCTGAATATCTCGCCATACAATAATTCTTCAAAATCTGTTTTAGTATTTTTTAAAGAGTTTTTTGCAAATTCTGTTGCTTGCTCTGGAGTAAAAAATCCGGTTTCTGCGCTGCCACTTATTCCTCCTTCAATAGTTCCGTTTACAGTTATACTGAGAGAATTGTTTGAATCATAAGATATGCCACACTTGGGTCTTACTATTGCATCAGCTTTATCAAACCCTGCTAAAGATTGACTTAGACTATAAGTTTCCGTAACCGAATAGGAGCTATTCATCCTGTCTATACTTTCTTCTTTGGATACTAATATAGAAGTATCTCCAGTAAAGAAAAGAGACATATTATCAAATCCATTTAATCTGGAATCTACAAATTCTTTTGCAACGGTTAAACTATCAGTATCTGAAGTCTTTTCTCCAACTGCGCTAACATTATGAGTAACATTTACAGTGTTATTACCTTCATTTTCTTGATATGACCAAGTATCAACTGGACTTGAAATACCAAAAAAATCAGAAAATTCTTTTTGGTGAAAAACTTCAAATGATACGTTATATGGCAATATTCTAGTTAAATCAGAATCTTGAAAATCTATACTTATAGGCTTTGCGTGGTTAAAACCAGTATTGCCGATAGTTAATTCTTGGAAACCACTAGATAAAGCAGAAACCATTTCTTCTTTCTGCACCTTCAAAGAAGGCAAATCACATCCAGTTAACTGACCAACAAGGCTTATAGAAATTAAAGAATGGTCTACCTTTCCGCTTATGAAAACAGGTTGTTCATTTTGACCCACAAACGGAAGAGGAGTTGGGAACGAATAATCGCCATAAGAAATATCAATCATTAATCAAAAAAACTAAAATTTAAAGATGCTGTAGTTTTATTATTTAAAATATCTTCAGACGTTGATTTAGAAGTTAAATATTTATATGTTGAATCTGGAGCAAAACCAGAAGCTACTTGTATAGCTTGTTCTACACCATTTTGATCTGTAGAAACTACTTCCGCAGAAATATCTCTTGAACCTAAAGTTTTATTTTGATTTCTAATAATAAACTCTTTATCTCCAATAATCGGAATAACAGTGTCTCTATCAATTTGATTGTTGTCAGAAACAGATATAGCTCTTTTTAAGATTCCATCATCGTTATCTTTATAATTAGGATTATCTGTAAGACTAATTGTTTGAGAAACTGAGCTTTGGAATGGATTAAAATCTACTGAACGCGAAACTTCATTTAAATCAGCAGCAGAAACCTCTGGAAATAAAATGGGTATCTTTTCAAATGCAATACCAGTATTATTTTTTAAAAATAAAACAGATTTATCAAAGCTATCAGTTTTGTTTGGCCCTTTAGAAGTAACATTTAAAGCAAAACTGTAATTGTCAAACTCAGTTCTTTGCTTGTTCGCGGTGTAATTTATGCTAGTCATAGAATTCACGCTAGGATCATTGCTGAAATTAACAGATAATACTCCTATATCAGAGTCTTTAGTTATTGTTTTTTCAATTGAATTAGGTATTCCATATTCTCCAGTATTTTCAGACAAAACATCGTCTAAAGCCATCTTTATACCAGAATTTAAATTTAATTCAACAGGATTTCCAAGAGCCTTTATTTCAATATCAAATGATTTTTCAGTAAATCCTTTTGGATTTATGGTTTCTTTATGAGTTGATTTTTTAGAAAAAGTTATACCATTTTTTGTCTCTATTCGATTAGAAGAAAAAGATTCTGTTAGATCAATCTGCTTGTTTAACAGGTCGTATGTTTCTGATATTAATGGTTTCAATCGTAGATCGAATCTACCAAATTCAGAGATACCATCTTCTTGAAACCCGAAGCTTGGCCTACTGTTAAGGTAGGTTAATTTCATAAAAAGATATGCTTTATTTAAAAAATCACTAGCTGTATCTTGTCTATATTTTAAACTTAAATTTCTGTTGTAAGAATAAGAGTTTTGTGATCTGCTAAAAGTAAAAGTTTCACTAAAAGATTCTATGTCTTGTGGTGAAGGTATATTTTGAGTCAAATCATACAAAACGCCGTCATCAGAATCTAACTTAATTCTCTCTGTAATAGATATACTGGCAGTTGTTATACCCGCTCTGCTTGAATCTGGTAGATTTAAAGAAGTAATTTCTCCATTTCTAAATTCATCTATACCTATCTTAGCCGCGATATTTGGCTTTATATAAGCCTCTTGTAAAGCATCAATACCTTCTAACAAGGTATCGCCATCTTCCATCCTAGCATCGTGAATAGAAAAATCATAATTAGCTGTTAAAATTAAGCCCCAAACATGCTCGCTACCAAGGTAGTTGAATTCTATATTAGAATTAGCTGCGGTTATCTTTGTAATTATTAATGACATATTTGAATTATTTTAATCAACTTTAGTCTGCATCTGGTTCGACCACCCGAAGATCGCTGAGAGCATCTTTCAGCGCAGCCATAAATAATTTAACAGTTTCTGCATCCTCATCATATCTCTTCTTCAATTTTGCAATACCCTCTCTTCTAACCTCGTTTTCCTCCTTCATCAGATCCTCTGGATTTTCACCAGCAGCCGTAATCATTTCTGCGAATTTTATAAGTTGCTCTTCTTGAGCTTGAAGAGCCTCGCTCATTTGTCCTATTAGTTCCCTATCTTTATTATTAGTAGGTTTTAGGTTAGCGAGCATTTGCTGTGCATCATCTATCTCTTTCTTTCTATCAACGACCTGACCCAAGTTGGTTATTGGCCCAACGTCTTCAGTCAAACGTTCTATCTGTCGAGCATTTGCTTCGTTAGTCGTTCCTCCTTTAAAAAGACGGTTAACATTGAAATCAACGTTTCCTCCTAATTCGTCAGCGAATTGTTGCTCACCCCTTGTGAATGTCCGGTTTAATCTATCTTGAACGGCTTTGCTGCCTTGGACTGCGGCTACATCTGTATCGGTAATTAAATTGCCGTCCTCGTCCGTTGCTCCAACCCTTACCTTTTGCGCTAAATCTGCGAGTTCTGCTCCAAAAACAGATTTATTAAACGCATCGGTTTGCTGAGTGCTACCTCTTGCAATAATATCTGCCACATCTTCACCATCAGCAGCTATTGCAAATTGCGCCGCCGCCTGTCCCTGTAGGCCAATTCTTTGTGCATCTTCAAATCTAGCTGAAGCATTTCCAAAATTTGCTGTTGATGTTACAATTTCATTGGGATCAGACAGGTCTTCGAAAGCCTCTGCACTTGATTTAAAGTTCTGTTGAAACGATTCTATTAAGCTTCTTTGTGAAGCGATTAGCTCTGTTCTAGATTCTATTTCTTGAAGGGCAATTCTTTCTCTTTCCTTTCTATCTGCCGCGAAATTGTCTTGTAACGTGTTGGCGTTTTCCTGTAAAACCTCTTTAAATTTGCCTTCTAACTCTTTAATCCCTTCATCAGTTCCACCAGCGTCTTTAAATCCTTGTAAAGCTGCCTTGAAAGAATTTTGAGCAGCCTCAATATCGTCTACAGAGTTTGCTTCTGCAACTTTAGTCAAAGCGCGGGTTACTTCTGAAAGCTGTCCTGATGAATCAAGTGCTGCTTGATTTGCATTACCCGCAGCTTGTATGCTGGCAATATCGCTATCAAGATTAGCAATTGTTGTCTTTAGCTGATCTTCAATAATCTTGGAGGCATCTGATTGTTGATCCTCAGTAAGCTCTTGTGAAAGATTAACCCCTCTATCTTCAAGCACTTTTCTTTGTTCTTCAGTTAAACTATCTACAATCTTTTGCGTTTCATCACTCGGTCCCCCAGCTAGTGCCTTCTGAAGTATCTCCTGATTATCAAATAATGTTTGGCGACGGGACGATAAATCATCTGTAAGAGCTTGTGCTTCATTAGCATCAACCCTACTCAAGTCTACGTCTTTAATGCCCTCTGTTACTAGTCCCTCTTGTAAACCCTTAACAGTAGACCGCCTTCTCTCCTCTTGTCCTTGTTTAAAGACTTCCCCAAAATCATCAATCCCATCTAGTTCTTGTAGAACATCAAGCCTTTGAGTTCTCTTTCGAATACTTTCATTAAAATTAGCTTGTTCGTTTTCGCCCATAAGGTTTGCCACACCAGAACTGGCAAGTTCTTGTAAACCTGTCTTTCTTAAATCAAGTGTAGATGATCTACCTCCTCTAGCAACACTCTGTTCAAGAATCTCCAGTTGACTACGGAAAGCTATGGACAACTTATCGCCCAAATTTACTTTGTCAAAAGCCTTTGGTAAATCCTCTAAAGCTTTTTCAATAGTTTCTTTAGCACCTTCAAATGGATTTTTGTTAACAGCTTCTTGTAAAGCTTCAATTTCTGAAGCAAGAAAAGCGGGTGCATCGCTGTCTTGAAACATCGAATCTATTACTCCGAACGCAGCACTAAATCTCCTTCCAAGGTCATCAAATGGATTAAGAGCGTCTAGAAATTTCATTTCCCCTTTGAAAACCTTTGGTAAATCTGTTACAAAATCACCAAGCACAAGACGCGACAACGCTTGAACTGTATCAAACGACCCATCCTCCTTCAGAAGTCCAGCTTTTGCACCATCGCGCAACGCTTGTTCCTGACTTAGTCTTTGATCACTTTTACCAAGATTATCTACTTTAGACCTCTCTTCTTTCAACTGCTCCTTCCTTTCTTTCATCGCATCCATTATGCCCTTGCCAGCCAAAAAAAGTGCCACAGCAGCAGCAGCAAGTGGAGCAGCGACTAAAGCAAATTTTCCAATTGCAAGACCAAATACTTTAAGAAGAGAGCCAAATCTAGCAAATGCTGGTCCTATTTTTGTAAGTGGGGAGAATATTTTTCCAAACTTTCCAAGCTTCCCCCCTCCAACTGGCAAAGGAACAGCAGAAGCAGCAACAGCAGCAGTAGTAGCAGCAGTAGTAGTAGCGGTCCTTGCAGGGGTGGCTCCAATTACATTTGATGCCAGTATAGCTGCGCTTATTTTTTTAATACCATCTGAATATTGAGTCAATATAAAAACGGATGAGTTTAAAACACTTGCTGATATGTTTACAGTGTCAGTAAAACTTTGGGATTGTTTTTCAGCCTCTTCTAAAGCTTTATTATTAGCTTTAATCTTTTTTTCTAAATCAGCATATAACTCTGGTTGAGTCTCTTTATTAACTGTCTTTAATGCGTTCTGTAAATCTACTGATTTATTTGATAGATCCTCTGCTTCCTTAGACGCTTTGTTAAAACGCTGTGCGAAATCAGTAATTACCGGAACGCCAAAAGAAAAAGCAAAGGCTAAATTACTTAGTCCCATTGATGTTTTTTTAGCACCCTTGTCAAGATCATCGAGGTCTTTTGTGACTTCCTTTACATTACCACTTCCTGAACTTGGTTGAGGGTTGTTTGGAACCGCAGCTATGAAATTAGGAACAAAGCCACCACTAAACATTGAAACGCCTTTTCTCTCTCTATTGATCGCGTCAACAACCCCACCCGCAGGTATATCACTCGCGCCATTTGGCTCATCCCTTGTATTTGTAATAAAACTTCTGCCATCTTTATCTTGATGGAATCTTATTTTAGAAATTGGAACCCCTTTATTTGAAGTAGAAAAATTAGGTATATATCCAGCGGCTCTTCCTTTTGTTGTTTTTCCTTTTGTTGTTTTTCCTCCTACTATTGCTGGTTTACCAACTTGTGATATCACACCAGTTCCCTCCGCTGAAGCCAATTTTGCAACAAAGCTATCTATATTGCCTTTTGATCCTGTCGCTTTTAAATCAGCAGCCTTTTTAGTGAATTGTTTAGGTAAATTGAATAAGTCAATTAATTCTTTTGAGTTAGAAAAACTTGGCACATCAAATCGTGCATTTGGTATATCAATTGTAGCATCTATAGCAGAAAGAACTGCTGCCTCAAAAGCGGTTCCTACCGCCGCATTAACCGCACCAACGTTCAAGCGGTCCTTAATCCCGCCCTCGCTTGACTTATTTCCCCCTAGTGGTTTAAGCAATTGAGCATAGTTGAATGCACCCTTGATAAGACTACTTTCAATATTTTCTTGTATTTTTGCATCGTGAGGATCAGCAGCTTGATCAAGACCCCCTAAATTTGGAGAGAAAGCGCGTATTGCCCCGTCTGTTAATGTATAGTAAACCGTGTCTTTACCCCTTTTAAATGTGCCTTGTATCCTTTTTTGGAAGTTTCCAGAAGCTACAGCCCCTTGTGATGGAACTAAAAATGGATATTCGTTAGAGCCGCCAACACGTAATCTATTTTCCTTAGAGCCTATGAGTTTTGATTGAGATGCTCGTCTAGCTATTTCGGCGTCGATTTGAGATAATTTATAGGGTTGACCTCTCAACATTCCCACTCCTTTGGGAGAAGATTGTGCTGCTTTACGAGCGGCGTTAAGCTGATTAACTCCAGCACTTCCAAGATTAAAGTTAGGCACGAATCCTTGAGCAAAACCGTTTGGAGGCGTGATCATTGTAGCTTTGAATCCAGCCGCATTTACAAAATCGTCTCTTTTTTCTGCGGTATTAAAAACGCCTGTAAAGCTACCACCACTACCATCAAATATTCTTCCTTTTTTAACTCTTCCAGCTTTGTAACCATGAACAGCAGCGCCAACTCTCTCCATCGCCTCTTCTTGTGGAGACACGGCAAAATTTGGAACAAAACCGCCAGAAAAACCCTTGCCCTTCTTTCCACTAAAGCCGCCTCCAGCACCAAAACCAGTTACACCCGCCCTCGCCGCACTAGCAGCCAACTGAGCTAGAATAGCCTGTTGTTCTCTCAAAAGAGCGTTCTCTCTCTGAATAGCTTGAATAACAAGCTGTTCTTTTTGTGCTTGGGTAAGAGTAGTGCTAACAAGTTGTTTTCTAAGTGTGGCATCTTGAGAAAGGAGTTGAACAATTCCAGCCTCAATAGACTTGATTTTTTCTTGTCCAGAACCAATTCTAAGAAGGTCTTGGAAGCCTTCTTTCGCAAACTTAGCAACGATCTTAAATATGTTTAAAAATGCTCCTGTGACTAGAATAATACCCGGCCCTTGTATAAAAGCAGATATACCTCTAAAGAAGCCTTTTATTAAAGCATTCCCATCATCCTCACTTAAAGAAGAGTTCAAAAACTCTGTTAATTTAGTAGCTAAAGAAGTTAAATCACTAATAACTGGTCCTAATGTAAGCTGCCCAAGTTTTTCTGCAAGATTGGTAGTGCCAACTACTAAAGCATTAATTTGAGCAGAAAGACTCTTATTAAGAGCTTCATTTTTAGAAAAAGCTTCATTAGATGCAGAGGCTGATCTAGCAGCAGCGTCGGCAAATATTGAAGTTTGGCTCGATAAATCTTTAAGAGCAGCAGAGACAACGTTAATCTGGAAAACACCACCAGCAAGTTCTTTGATTTTACTAGCCACGGTTGGATCAGCCACTTTTTCTAAAGCATCAGAAAGAGCTTGAAGTTTTTGAACGCCAGATTGAGATGCATCTATTTCAACTCCAAGGTCTTGTAATTCTGAAATAGTTGTTCCCCTGCTAAGTCGAGTAAAAATAGATTTAAATGCGTTACCAATAACAGCACCACCACGCGCAGTTTTCTGTTGGACTGATGTTATTAATCCAAGAAGTTCATCAAAAGAAACACCAGCATCTTCAGCAGTAGAACCAGCGCGCTGAAATCCTTCAGCAAGGTCTTTAGCAGAAACAGCAAATGCCGTATCAACTGCAATAATTTTGTTAACGACTGATTCTGCGGTTAAACCAGCAGAAGTAAAACCATTAAGAGCAGCGGTTAAGGAATTAACAGAAGAAACTGCATCAAGACCAGAAACCCTTGTAAGGATCAGAGAGGCGTTTAGACGCTTCGCTGTCTCTTCCGCACTAAGACCCTGACGAGCGAGTTCAGCCGCACCATCAGCCACTACAGTGAAAGCTTGACCTGTATTCTTGGCTACTTCGAAAATTGATTTTCTAAAAGCAGCAAATTGCTTTTCAGTTGCACCAAAAATAGAGTTGATTTCAATTAATCGTTTTTCTACGTCAATAGTGCTTGCTACTAGAGCTTTGAATGATTGGCTTATGCCATTGATAACTGTTGCAGTAGCGCCAAACGCGAAAACGCGCGCCGTAGCAGCATCCATTGATTTTTTAAACTCACTAGCTTGACCAGTGATTCGACCTAGAGAATTACTAAATTCAGATACCTTCTTAGAACTTAAATTAATGTTATTGAACGCTGACTGAACTTTTCTTTGGGCGCTTTTGACGCTCGCAGCATTAATGTTCAGATTGGCATTAATTGTTGTTGAAGGGCTTGCCATACACCTATTTACACACAATTAGCTCATAATTTGTCCTCTGGTTTCATTTTTTCTAATCCACCTTTACTTTCAACAAATTTTCTAGCATTAAATTGTTCCTTAGTCTTTTCCCCGTCTTTTTTTGGCTTGAAATTATATATAGCCATTGGATTCCCCCTGATAGAATCTGGAATTTCCATATTTTTCAGCTTAGAAGCAATGATAAAAGAATAAAATAACATATCCTTTTGAAATATTGTCATAGAATTCATTGGGTCTGGAAAAACTTCTAATGGAGATTCTGACATGTAGACCAAATCAAAGAAAACAGGGGTAAATGATGCTTTTATCAGTTCATTTTTATTTAATAATGAAGTATATGTATTCATATAAGCCTCCATTATATTTTTAGCATCAATCTCGTTCACAGATACTTCTTGATCATTTATTATTTTATAACAATCTCTCTTGCAAAATACGTTATGCGATCTAGACAACACATAGTTTTCAAGAGAGGCTAAACAAAATTTAAGTCTTTTTACATTAAGTTCTTTTAAATCCTTTTTGTATCCATCCACCGTTTTCTTATTGTGGCTTAGAAGGTTTGGGTCAGAAAGTTTATTTATAGATGACTCTGTTTTTTCTATCAACCAGTTTAAATCTTCAATTCTATCTTCATTATCTCTAGACCAAGCACCTGATTTTATAGCTTCTTCTATCAGCGTTTCCTCGCTTTTAATGCCTAGTTTTTTTCCACTTTCCTCGCATTCCTTTTGTATTCTGATATCACTCACCTTTTGCTTTAAAGTGGGGTGCTTAAAGAAAAAGGTTTCCCCGCTTACAACAAGCGGCGAAACCCCTTCTAAAATCTGACACGCTATTTCTTCTGTGTTCAATCGTTAACCTTTTTCTTGGCTATCTTTTTGCTTGTTGCCTTTTTCTTAGCGACCTTCTTGGCAGGGGCTTTTTTCTCTGAACTTGGTTCTTTTTCAGAGTCAGTTTGGTCATCTGAATCGACATCTTGCCCAAGAATCCCAAGCCCTTCTTCTTCTTTAGGAAAGAATTTCTCTAAGGCTTTTTCCATACTCTCTTGATCTGTTGCTAGTTGCTTATACCAAAGACTTAGGACTTTATTAATTGTAGGCAAAGCTTCTACAGCCATCTTCTTACGATCTGTAAGTTCTTGCTCTTCGTTATCTTCAATTTCTTCTAATAGCAAATTGAATTCCTTTGTCTTTTCTTCAAAATTTGCTCCTTCAAAAAGCTCAAACTTCTCTTCTACAACTTTCTTGTCTTCTCTAGAAAGCACTTTCTCATAATAATAAGAACATTCTAATGTAAACCACTTCATCAAATGAGATTCTGCTTTAGCATCTGCACTTTGATTATACATTTGTTCTAAATTATAATCCTTTTCTAAGATATTTTGTTGGATCTTGATGTAATCGTTTTCGGCATTTTTAAGCTGCTGTTTCTGCTCTTCGTCTAGATCCTCATCTTTTGCGCCTTCATAAAATTCGATTGTTTTTGAAACCTCTAAAAGACGCTTGACTGCTTCATTAACTTCGTCATTTGTTTTTTGTGAAACTAACCCTCCGATATCATTGAACTTTTTATCCATCATAGCCCGACTCATGTAGCCGTCTTGGATAAGTTTATTAAAGTGCTGTCCAAATATGAATTCAGCCGCTTCAATTTGAGAATAGGTAGGTTTCAATACAGCGATTTTTTTTTCAGATTCGCCTTCACCTACGGTAAAAGTATAAATTGGTTTCATCGTATAATTATAATTGATTTTTTACAAAAAATCAATCTAAATACCCTAGATAATGACCCTCAGAAGAAAGAAGATAAGTAGACCCACTATCTCTTATTACAGAAGAAGCTCCAGTCTGTTTAATTATTTCAAAGAAAAGATTATTTTGATTATCGTGATCTTCAAAATGAACCATTTCAAGAAATCCAGTCTGACCATTGATATTATTAGAAATTAGATTACCATTTAAAAAGTAAGCAAACCTTGCTTCTCCTGTGTGGTCTATCAGGACATCTCCAGACATACTTTGCTCGCCATAGAAATAATTACCAGAAATATTAAAAAGTTCGTTCTGTCTATATCCACCAATAAATTCTCCTTCTTGATCGAATATAAAACCTTCTGATCCAGAGAAGGATATAGCTGGATAAAAATCAGGATCTCCTGATCTCCCTATCTGAAGTAAGAATCCGCTCTCAGGAACACTTACTTGAATATCAGCAGAAAAAATAAAATCTTTATTATGATAACCTATGGATCTGGTTTTCATGTATTATATATTACACAAAAAAGGCGGGGAAATCCCCGCCTTTAATGTTATGAACAATACTAAGGTATAAATCTTATTGATTAAACATAGTTGGATTCAGTGGGCTTCCTTCAGCCACATCGTAGCTTCCTGTCATAAAGAAACCATCAGTAACAGTGCCAGCCCCACCAATTTGAGCGGAGAACTGAAGGTCAACAGTCTCGTTACCGTCAAGGTCTTGACTGAAGCTCTGGCTGTCGAGAACAGCCTGTCTGAGTTGATAGCCCAAACGAAGAGTCGTGCCGTCACAACGGTCTTTAAGTTTAACATTGATGTTTCTTTTTTCTTGACCACCACAACCAGTAAGAAGCGTTGAAAGCTCTCCAGCTTGAAGGTCCGCTGTGATAGCACTAACAGAAAGAGTAACGTCAATTGGGAATGCTAAAGGACGAGAATAGGCTCTCTCGTTACCAAGTCTTTCAAGAGCTTCGCGAGCCAATGGGACAGAGATAGAAACGCTCTGAGGGTGGAATTCAGCTAAGTCGGCTCCACCAATACCAAGAGGAGTTGAAGATTCAAGAGTAAGCTCGATTTGACCATGACGAAGAACGTCCACATCACTTTCTCCAGTTGTCGGAATAGGAAGTGCAACTAGACCAGTATCAATTTTTGTAGCGTCAGTTAGGCCCAAAGAAGGGTTGGCAAGACCAGAGCTTGCTCCAGTGTAAAAAACAAGGTTATTTGCTTCGAAAGTAACGTCTGCTCTTGGAATGTCACCAACACTAAGTTCTACTTGGTAATCAGAGATGAATGCATTACCAAGGCCAACAACGTCATGTTCTGCGCGATCATTCCAAGACTCAGTAGCAAAAGCATCTTTACCTTCTCCAACTGTGCAAATAAAGATATTGCGCTCTTTAAGATCATCATCTTCAACCAAGAAGCCAGAAATACCTTGAAGGTTTCCAACAAAGTCTCCTGTAAGAGAATCTTTGATTTGAAATCCAAGGTGATGCTCGTTTTCTCCATCAGTCAAAAGATAACCAATAGAAGCGTTAGCATTAAGATCAGAATCAACAAGTGTTCCAATTCGTGCAAGTTTACCGAATTCACGAATATCTTGTCGTGAACCAGCAATGTCCACATCGAACGAAAGGTTGTCAATTCTGTGTAGTTGAGTCGCTTCTACGCCAGATGATGTTCCCTGTAGAACACCAGTCTTTGTGACGTAAACAGCTTTACTTTGTGAAAGAACGCGAGATCGTGCCATAATATTTTAAAATTAGTTCTACCGACAATTACACGAAATTTAGACTCTAGGGTATCGGTAAGTCGATAAATCAAAGTCTAAAAAGCCAATATAAATATTTTTTTGTATTTTTTCTGAACTGAACGAATTCTTTGTTTTCGAGGAGTTCACCTCTTTGACATAGCTCTTTCCAGAAAGGCTTGAAATATAGTCTTCATAACAGTAAGGAAAATCTTTGACAGAGTAAAAAAAGCCAAAAGGCGAATTTTCAAAAGGAACATGCGTGATGCACCTTTCATTGGTGTCAGAGAATAATCCAATAACGCCATCTAATAAATAATTGTCTGTAGCTAATATAGTCACTCTAATTCTTGTAGTTGATTCATCTTCTCCTCCAAAAGAAAAATCTTCGTTTTCATTATTTATCAAACGTATAAAGCAAGCTGGCAGAATATAGGTTTTTTCATCTAGCTTACTATCTTTAGAGAAAAGATATGTTTCGGTTAAATCAGATGCGTCTACGAAATCACTGGCAACAAGTAGTTGCTCTTCATCGTCGCTAGACACATAAGTGTTTACTTCCTTAATAGTATTGTTTGCTGTAATATTAAGACCAGTCCCACTAGCAGTAGGGACGATAACTCTCCCCCCATTGTAATCTATATAAATATCAGAATTGTCTCCTGATATAAAAGATCCATCAATAAATATACCAGAATTAGGTTTATCTACGCAGTGATCGGCAACAAGCTGCCTAAACTGACCTTGATACCCTAAGTGTGAATTTGGAACATCTGGAAAATTTACATATTTAAAAGTATTGCTTTGATCTATTTTGTAAGCCTTAGATTTATCGCTAAGAAGCTCTCTTTCAAACCAAAGATAAAAAGAATGAAGTAAATTATGTGCGAATTGAGTTTTCATTTTGAAAGCCGCCTGTAAAAGTTATTTAACATTTTAGAAACGTAAGGTGTATTTCTAAATCGACCACCTTTAGATTTAGTTACTTGAATAGCTCTGCCAGAACGAGAAGACCTCACATTTGCACTCTTAAACATATATCTACCCAAACCAGATATGCCTTTTTCTACACCGTCAAGCCAACTTCTGCCAATACTCCACGGTATAGGTGTGCTTTCTTCTAATTCTTTTTTAGTGGGTGCATCAAGCTGCACTGTGAAGCGCCCAAAACCAGCTTTTAAAACTTTAGATTTGATTGGCCTTGCTAATCTTGTTTTTACAACCGCAGTTGGATTAGTCCCTCTGTTGAAACCAATGAAAGAAAAAAGATTCCCTCTTCCTCCTAAAGTTCCAGAGATATTGGAGGCACTTGGTCCACCATCAATCTCTTGCGTAACAGGATGATTTTCGTATTCTATTATAAGATCATCCTGAGATTTTTTGATCTTTTTGTCTACTTCCGTTTTTACAATATTCGACGTAACCTTTAGATTTTTACCCGCACTAAGCTCTCCTAAAAGTTTTCTTTGATCAATATGAACAGTTGTTTTAGCCATCGCGTTTTAAATAAATTTTCCAATATGTATTACTGAAAGGTCCAATAGCCTCTGCATCTGATATGAGAGAATATCTTTCATCATCCACTTCTATTACTGAAGCATTTTTGATTAATTCTTTTGCGTCGTAATTTACCTTAATACGAATTATATTTTCTGAAGAACCCGCACCAATGTCTTCAATAAATTCATTATCTTTTTGACTGTCGTAAAATACTCTAGCCTCTACTGTATGCTTAGTAAGTTTTTTATCTTTTGATGTTTTAGCTTGATTAAAAGACCTCCCATAAATAGGGTTGAATTGAGTATCTGAAAAATCAATAGAAGTTACTTCTTCTATATAAACATATATACTTTTTTTGAAAGTGTCGTGAACATCGTTCAACATACTTTCAATTGCATTTTTTTCGTTATCGCTGAATAATGATGCCATTAGTGATCGTGATTAAAACAGTCGTATTCAGTGTCTGCAAGTCCTTCTACGCTGTCAACTCCTATAGGAGAGGACTTCTGCATATTATATTGAAACAAAAGTTCTTCAAGATTACCGCGAGCAGCAGCAGCGAATTCTGAGAAGGTTCTAGAAATTTGATGCTTGCTTACCTTTTGAATTGTAGTGTCGCCTTCCTTGACCATAGTAACGCTGTCTCCGTTACTATCTGCCCATACAATTCCTCTAAGAGCTTCTCTAGCTGCTCTTTCGTAATACTCTTCTTCGTATAAAGCTTTAAAAATATCTTTCTCTACTGGCAAAAGACCACTTGGCCCAATGCCTCCAGTTTCATCAATATAGAAATCTTCGTGAGTTAGTCCGTTAAACTCGCCAATATGCGTTTCTAACCAACCCGAAATAAAAGAAACGGGAAACCTTCCCGTATCGTCTGGAAAGGAGTATGTAACGATATCTTCTGCAAGAGATTGTAAATCATTCATATCTCTTACAGTTACACTTTTTAAGTAGTTCAGAGAAGGTGTTTAATTTTTTTATACTCTTCGCTAGAGGGGTCAATATCGTTGGTTGTTGTTCCTTGGATCATTCTAGACTTAGAAATAAAATCATCAAAATTATCTACAAGGCGCTCTGTAAGTTGAGTATTGTTATTGACAGGAGTAACTCCAACCCTGATGGCAAGTTGACGCTTTTCGTCCAAATCCATTTCATCTAACCTCTCAATAAAGGTAGCCTTACTCAAAGTCTGATAAGGATTCATCTTACCCATATCAAGCAATTGTTCCAACTCTGCCTGACTTCTTTCCTTTGGCTGCTTTGTCTCACGGTCTTTGCCATCTGAAAAGTCAAATTCGTCTTGTTTTTCCATGCCTTATTATATTAATTTTAATGACTGATTTAAAGCAAAAAAGCACGACCCGATTAACGAGTCGTGCTTTTTTTAATTAAACAGGTTCTTATTAAGCACCTGTGAGGACGATACCCGAAAGACGACGGTCTTCCGTAACGATACGACCTTCTTCAATCTTACCATACCATCCGGTCTTGTTCTGACGAACTGCGAACTGGTCATCCACTTCAACAGTAACCTCAGTGGACGAACCCTCTTCCGTAACGGTGGGGCGAATAAGTCCAGTGTTTCCGCGATCAACACCGATGATGATTTCATCTTTGGTGTTGTCAAAAGTAACAGGAGATCCAGCAGCGGTATTAACAGCATCGAAGATTTCGTTGTAACGCTGGTTAACACCAAGCTCAAGAATTTCGATGATTCCGATACCGAAAAGGGAAGGAAGACCACCTTGGCCCATGAGCGCCTCACGCATTGCGTCAGTAGCGTCAGTTCCGTGACCCTGATTTTCGCTGACAGGATTGTAAGCGATGCTTCGGATGCTCTCAACTGCCTCTGGAGACATGATGAGGTCAGAAACGCCAACCATAGAACCACCAACAGGAGTTCCGCTGGAGTAGTTGCTCCAGATGCGCTTAGAGCGAGTAACAAGAGCGTTGAAGTCAGCAAGCTGGAGACGATCATCAGCAAGAGTGCTGATAACGTGATTTCCAGCAGCAGCACTACCACCAACTTTAGTGTCAGCAGCAACAAGTGCGCCGAGAAGCTGGTTTACAGAAGTCTTCTCTTGCTTGAGAAGGAATTCCTGTGCCATGCGAGTGAAGACAGCGGAAACAACGTCAACGCGAGCCTTACGAGCATACTTCTTGTCGAAGCTCCAAGCGGAGTCAAGAGAGTAGGTTTTGAATTTCAGTTCATCCTGTGCAGGGAACATCTCGTTAGAGCTAAGTCCTCCAGCAACAGTCTGTGAGTGAACGCGAATGTAATCTTGATCAGTTACATCGTGCAAGAGATCAAGAGGCATTGAAAGGTTGTCATCTTCGCTGAAGCTTGCAGTCGTGTAAAGCGACGAGATGCTAGGAGCGTTATTGATTACTTCGCTGATCACAGGACCGACGAGTTCTGCAACAGTAGCCTTTGCCTCATAAGCAACGTCTCTATCCTTAGAGGCGACAGCTTTGATAAGTGCGATTTGATCTTCGGTTTTATCTAGTTTAATTTGCATTTTTAAAGTCTTTCTTGAGGTTTATTGGTTTAAGTTATACAGAGAATTTAAGCATTGCATATGGACCTGCAAGAGAGTCAGTTGATTGTTGAGATACACGAAGACCAGTTCCAAGAATGGTTCCGACCGTATCGGCTTTCTGTTGAGCGGTAGCAGCGGCTGCGCTAACACCAGTAATTTTACCACCAGCTTCAAGAACTGCGAGGTCGCCAACGTTAGGAGCAACTCCACCAGCAAGACCCCTGACGTTAATTTCAACGGTTCCGCGAGAAACGATAGGGTTAGCTTCTCCAGAAACAACGCACTGAAGCTCCTCTTTTTTCTGAGGATAGAAGTGAAGGCTTTCGCCGTTTTCGTCTCTTTCGCGAACATCGCGAGTGATCATGCCGATAACAACTCCACCGTCTCCGGTTCCAGCAGCGGTTACTTTACGAGTAACTGCTGGATACTGAGAAGTGGCATTGCCAAGGCTGTTTGCGAAAGCATCGGGACGATCAACGTAAGCAACAGGATCGTCCGAGAGGTTAGCAGCGGAGACTTTAACAAAAGTTCCAGCTTCTCCAGATGCAGCATCCAGAGCGAACATGTTGACTTCGCTTTTCGGGTCGAAGTTTCGGTTAGGAAGTAGTCGAGTAATTACTTGTGCCATGATGTTTTAGTTTTTTTTTTAAATCTTTGGGTTATTAGTTTTCAAGTTGAAGTCCAGCCTTTTTGAGCCTGTCGAAAAGATTTTCTTCAGTTGAATCGTCACCGTTGTTGTTTGTTACACAGGAATCGGAACTTTCGGAGGTTTCAATTTCATCTTCACCTTCTTTTTCCTCTTCGCCTTCTGCGTCAGCTTCTTCAGCTTCGCCTTCTTCGCTTTCTTCCTCAGAAGCTTTGGACTCTTCAATTTCGTCGTGCTTCTTTTCGGCTTCCTCTGCCGCTTCAACGGCTGCGATGGCTTCCTTTGTTTTGTCAGCAAAAAGAATTTTTGCTTCGGTTAAATAAGATTCGAAATCTTCGTCAGTTTCAATATCTTTAATTTGCTTGGCTACGATTGCCTCAACTTCTTCATTGAGTTCGAACACGCTTGCCATTGCTTCCATGCGTCCATTATACTTTTCAGCAGCCTTACGCATTTCCAAGTCGGACTTCAGAGCAACGAGAGATTCGGTTGCAGAAGCGAGTTGCTTTTTAAGTTCTTCCATTTCCTTCTTGTAGTCTTCCTCCCTCTCTTTGGCAGCTTCGCTAGAAGATTTCCAATCTTTAGCAGCGTCCTCAAGAACGGTGGCAAATTTTTCGCCTACAGTAGAAGCGGTTGATTCGTTAATATCGAAAGAACCAATCTGGTCTTCGATGTGCTTTTTCAATTCGTTAAATTGCTCTTCGGTCATAATATCACTATTATCGTTTTTATCGTTTACAGGAGTTTCTTCGTTTTCGGAACTTTTTTTATTACTATTAGATATTTTTTCTTGATCTTGTCTATTAACTAAATCTACTAATGAATAGACTCCTTTGACTTCAGCGGCAGGGTTTTCGGTCAAAGCTGCTCCAACTGGAATTATCTTTCCATCAAACAACCTACTAACAGGCTCGCTTTTGTTACCGCCTTTTCCACCGCTTGATCTTAATTGCTTATCATACTTTTCGTATCCAGCAGTTCCCTCTTCATAAACGTCACATTCGGATAACAAATGACTGCCAACACATACTTTATATTTTGAAAAAGCAATTTCCCAAGAAGAAGAATAAGCTTGATAAGAAGGGTCTTCTGGATCAGAAGCCTTCATAATCGCCTTAGACAAATCTGGATATACATGTTTGTATATTACAGCGGCTACAGAAATAAAGAATGGATCTTCCCTATCTAAAAAATCTTCGACTGAGTTTTCCAAGTAATCTGGTTCTTTGTCTGTAAAACTTGCGTTTACAATGTGACCAACAATATCAGGCTTGAAATGTTCAATGTTTAAAGGCTTGTGGATAAACTTTTTAATTATTTGAGCGGCACGAACAGTATCAATGCCATCTCCATTTGCATTGAACTTATTTACAACACCTAAATTAAAAACAACCGGAAGAAGATCAAATGATTCACTTACATCTACTTCTTTTGGAAAAAGGCTACTAGCCTGAGACATAAAAGCTGCCTTTGATACTCCCATTTTATCATAGTCAGAAGAATCAATGGCACGAATGATGCCTGTTAATTTAAATTTATTATTTGACATTATCTATTTTTGTAGAATGGTAAAGAAGAGCAGCGGCGTAGTCATCAAGTTGATGCTCTGCTGCAAGACTTAATACACTAGGATGAGTGCTTAAACTTAAAAGTTTTGAGTTATTTAAAATAACTTCTTCTAAATCTTGCTCCCAATTCGTAGCATCAGAATTGATAATAACCGCACTACAAAGATCAGTTATAAGCTTTTTCTTTTCTTTATTGAAACGCTTGATCCCCAATTCCTTCTTGTAGATTTCTTTGGCTACAGATTCAAGACCTTTAGCTGATTCCACTACTTCCATCAAAGCTGAGTTAGAATAAGAAACTGCGCCCATCGGTCTGCCACCAGAAGGAGCAGAGACGGTTGCGGATTTCTTTTGGCTCATGCCTGTTGTTTTCTTTTTCTCGTTAGGAATCTTATTTATTGAAATAGCTTCAACATCTTCTGCATCTTCGCCCACATCTTCTTTTATCAATGCCTGACCACCAACTATAGGAACATAATACCCTTTTTCTCTGGCTTTCAGATATTTTCTCTGAGAAGCTTCCATTTCTTCAGCTTTCGGGAAATGGCCTTTGTTAATGGTTTCCATTCCCTGCTCTGGAGTTAGAACACCAAGCTCCATCATGCGAGCAATAAGTCTTTGAGAACTTTCTTTTGCTATTGTCTCTTTTTTGTTAAAGACAGCTTTGGGAACTTCTCTAAATCCCATTTTCCTGCAAACCTTGTTGATCTCAGGCTGTAGAAAGTCTTTTAGAAATCTTGATCTTGAATCTTCAAGTCTATCAAAAAATATTTGAACTTTTAGTTCTGTATCAGAATACTTAGATTCTCCAAGAAGAATGTTTCCTAAGCCCTCTTGAATATCTTTGTTGAGAACTTCATACTTCTCTTTGCCCATGACCTTTTTAAGATCAGGCTGCAAGAACTCACCCTTAGTGGTGTAGTCAGAAACAATAGCTCGACCGACGCTATTACTTTCAAGTAATTCACGCATTGCAGCCACGTTCTTATGATTGATTCCTCCTTTATCTGGCTCTGCGCCCATTGTGATAAGAAGAATAACATTTTCAATAGAGCGAGCCATAGCTTGATCTATCTTTTTAAGTTCTGCCTTTTTGTTTAGATCATCAAGAACAGAAAAGCCTAATGGCACTGCCAATGGTTCGTAATCTTGTTTTTTGTAAAATACAGGATGGAAAAGCTCTACGTCTAAGTCTAGTAGAATCTCTTGATTCAAAGTGTTGACTGCATTGTAAGACTCAATTTGCTTTCTTACCTTCTCAGAAAGTCCATCGTAAATCTTCTGAGCCTCTGGATCATCTTCTCTGTGCTTGAGTCTAGCAATTTCAAAAGGCGTAAGTGTTTTAGTATAAGCAAAGCTACCAAAAGCCAATTGATCTGCAACCTTGATGTCAGATGGATTTAAAAGAATATACTTTACTGGAACCTTTTCTTTAGCAGCATGAGAAGTAAGCCCAAAGTTAGTTATCGTTTTGGGCATGACATTTGCATCTAATTGGTAAAGATATACATTACCAGAACGATAATATTCTCTAAAAAATTGTTCTTTTAGATCGTGAATACGAATAAGATTTAACCAAGAATTAATAAATTTACGACTCGATGCGTTTCCACCTTTCAGATGAAGCTCTGCATCTGCAAATTCAGACAGAAGATCAATAGTGCTTCGGAAGACCGCAATGTTAAAGTAAGCTTTTTGACAAAGAAGAACAGCGTCAGAAACTCCAACGCAATCACGATTATAGTGAAAGGGGAGCAAACCTTCATCAATATTAGCATACTTATCTCTTATCCCTCCAGTAGCAACAAGGTTTTTGCTTCTGCTTTTTCTTCTTCCACTTGGATTACTTAATCTACTAGCACTAGCGTTTGACTCCAAATCTAGAAGTGGATCTCCAAATGTAAACGGCTCAAAATCTGTATTAACGTTCTCTACAGGCTGTGTAGGTGGAGGGTTTTGCAGCTTTCCTTCTGATAAGTTGTTCCAGTATTCTAGATTACGTTTTTTGTAGGGACGCTTTGCCATGTCTATTCTTACACAAAAAGTCGCCAAAGTTAAAAAATTGTTGACTTTTATATCTTTCTTATTTGTATTTTATTAAAAGCAAAAAGAAAAAACAATTTAAAAGAATAAATATTATATTCAGTATTCTAAGTCTTGGTATTAGCCTTGTGTAATACTTATAAATGAAAAACATTAGAATACACAAAGATATTGTTTTTAAAAAAGATTTCCAGCCCTTCCTTGAATACGCAAAAGACTACATTACAAAAAATGACGGACGATTAATTATTAGAAATGTAAAATATCTATCAGATGGCGGAAGACACAGCGGCTCTTGCGACGGAAAAGAAATAATCGTAGCTGGTAAATGCAGTAAATTCATGGAGGTTTTTGTCCATGAATTCGCTCATTTTACTCAGGCTGTAGACAAAGCGCCCTTATGGGAAAATGGTTCGGATGGAACCCACTTTTGGAACTGGCTCGCAAAAAAACAAAGCAGCGATGGTATAAAGCTTTGGGATGAGCTTATTGATATTATACTCGTTGAAAGAGACTGCGAGCTACGGTCTTTAAAACTTATAAAAAAGTTTGATATTCCAATTTGCGTAAAGGATTATACTAAGTCGGCTAACTTATATTTATATTATTACCATTTTTGTTTCTTAAAAAGGAAATGGATGAGCAACTATACAGAGCTATACAAGTCAGAATTGTTTCTTAAAATGCCAGAAAAAATCATTCCAAAGTCAAAAATAAGTAAAATTGACATGAATATGATGAAGCTGTTTGAAGAGGTTTTGGGTTAAACTCTATCTGGCAAAGTAATTTATAATACCTTTGGTATAAATGTCTTCCAAGATAGTCTTGTCCCTGTAGTAAATAGTCTCTTCTTTATTTGATCCAAAATAAGGCTCTGTGATAACAGAAGGGCAATGAGTCTTTGAAAGAAAGCCAGAACCTCTATCACTAGAAGTTTTAGATTTGATGCCCCTATTTTTCATTTGCGGGGTCTTTTCTTCTTGGGCTTTTAGCAAAGAGTCCGCTAAAGCTTTGGACGAGCTACTTGAATGCCAGTAAAGATATTCATAACCAGCCGCGCTTGGAGAGGCACTATTAAAATGTAGTTCAATAGCTATGTCAGCATCATACTTTTTAACCTGATCCCCTATCCAAGACATGGCTGATCCATAACCGCTGCCTTCGTAATAATCAAAAACTTTACTTTCAATACCGTGAGATGATAATTTTTGGCTAAGATTGTGAGCGATTTGACCATTGTATGTGTGTTCTGAAACTCCGTCAGTATTAACTGCTCCGTTATCGCCACTTCTACTGTGACCGACACATATGGCTATCTTTTTTCCAGTAGGCTCAACTGGAACCTCAATAGGCTCAGTAGGCTGCTCGTCTTCTTCTTCTTGTTCTTTCATTTCTTTTAACAATGAGTCTAATTTAACGCCTTCCCATTCGAATGCTTTTTGAATATCCAAAAGCTGTTTATACTGTTTATCGGAAACTCTCATCATAATAAATTACACATTAAACGATTGAATATATGTGTAATTAGTTTAAATGACAAGATTTTTATTTCTGCTATATCTAATTGTAATATTACTTCTTTCTAGTTGCGGAGGCGTAAGAGAAAAAACTCCAGAGAAGCCAATTACAAAAGAAGAATCAGTATCTGTTCAAAAGATAGTTTTTAAAAACATTTACAGAGACGTTCCAAAGTGGGAAGAAGATGCCAAAGCTGGTGTGATCGAAGGCTTCAACAAGTCAAAGGGCGCTCATAGATATAAGACATTTTTTGAAGAGTCTGATAATCAAGTGGGTTTAAAAATAAGTTATTTCCCAAGAAGGTATGGTTCACGGTGGTCGCCTCATTACAAGGGCGAAACTTATGGATACTTCCAGAAGGGCGGCGGCATCATACCCCCGTCAGTAGGTATCACGGATAGGTTTCAAAACGACCCCAAATCGTTGTCATATATCGCCTCGCATGAAGCCGATCACTTTTTTGGCAGAGAACACACTAAAGATAAAATAGGCTGGAAGCCTTGGCCTACTGAAGCTGTAAAATAATCAAGCGCCAAAAGGAGTGAAGGTGTCAAACGTCTTTACCTCTTCTGTTGTATTCATCGCGTCAAAATAAGTTTTGATAGCCCAATTTCCCAATACAAGCGCAGAATAATTATCTTTTCTTGGTTTGTTCGGTCCAGTTTGACGAGACATATGTGGCGGCAATCTAAAGGTTTGAGAGCCTTGAGGATTTGTCACCACTTCTACATTAGCACACTGTTGTTTTGTCTGTTCTATTTTAGAAACCTGATGATCTAAGAAATCAATTTTAGCAGCACCAGAAGATTGTTTTTTAACTCTTGTATCCCATTTCAAGTTTTCAATAGGAATATTTTTCTTCCGTTGTTTGTTAAAATTTTCATCATGTGCTGGAGCAGCAAATAATATTCTTTTATGGTCGATGTTAGCTTGGAGCAATTCATTCGCTTGTCTAATCCAATTAGAAGAAGGCTTTCTTAAAATACAATACTTATGCTGAGTCGGAGCCAGTTCTCTTTTGAAGGTATTTAAATCTTTAAGGTATGTCTCAGGCTTATCAAACTCGCCTTCTGTCTCTATGCCACTAAGATGAATTTTGCTTTCTTTAAATAGCTCACTCTCGTTGCAAGCAGAAACAAACTGAACGCCGCCAGCATAATCCAATACAACGCATTGAACATTAAAATTAGTTATTAGATAATGGAAATACTGAATATGTTTTTTCAACCCTGTTCCAGCAAGACCGTAAGCATGGACCAGACAGCCCTTCTGAGAGCTTTCGTCTAATTCGAATACTTCCATAGCAAAATCATCAGAGCCGCTGTCCTCAGACCAAGAGGGGTCAATTGCGACCACATACTTGCGGTCAGGGTTCCCCGCTATCTGAACAAAAGGTGCATCTCCGTCTGGAACTGTGCAAGCTGCCATTTTAGAAAGCTTAAAATATGAATCTGATTCTGATACAAATTGACCTCCATATTCTTTATTGAATACAGCCTCAGACATAGTTTGCTTTGCTACTTGAAGCTGATTTTTGTCGTAAAGAGCCTTTGGCGCACAATCGTAACTCAATTGAAAGATAATTCTGTAGGCATCTGCATCAAACTCTTCATCTGCATCAGTTCTAATATCAACACCTAAGATAGCATCTCTATATTGACAATAAAGTTCATACATATACTCGAAAGTATAAGAAGGAGAAGAAAGCATGATAAGTTTGTTGTTGATCCATTTATACCTATCCTCCTCTTTCATTTTTCCATTGGCAATCAATTCGTCCTCTAAGGATGCCAAGTCTTCTCTCTCTGTTGGGTTGTCGATAACCCCAAGAAAAGGCAAAATGACTTCTTGAAAAATATTTTTTGGAATATTTAAAAACTCATCCAATAGTAGAACAGAAAAACGAAAACCCCTGAGTCGAGAACCGTCTGCTAAAGGTAGTGCCATAGCTTTGCTCATTCCACAACTCAAAGTCCATTGATCTGTTCCTTTCTGTAAAGTGAACATAGGAGATGCCATAGCAGCGGCGGGTTTTTTGAGTATGTCTTCGCATTTTTGCAATATAAACTTAGCTTGTCTAAAACCACTAGAAAGAACTCCAATATTTATGCCTTGTCTGAATATTAATTGAAGCATCACATAAATCGCAGCAGACCAAGTTTTAGACATACCGCGAGACAATACAAACATTGAGAAGTCACCAATCATCATGCCCTTGATAAGCATTGCTTGAAAAGGGAAAAGCTTCATCCCAATAATCATCTCTGATGCCAAGGAAATATTATTCCTTAAAAATTTACATAAAAGAACTTTAGCTTCGCCCTCTTGGATGAAACCTTTTTTCTCTAATATCTCTTCGTTTATAGCCCTCGCAGAATACTCCATGCGATGACCTTGAATTCCTTTACTCCAAGCCATGTCTTTGATCTAAAAAATATTGAAAATCGCAATCCCATAAAATAGGACCGTTAAATAATATACGCTTTGTTATATCGTTAGCTTCTTCTCTGCTATCGCAGAATACAATTTGACTGCTCTCTGGATAAGAAAGAAGAAAGTTTCTTACGTTATGAAAGATGTAATTTAGTTTGGAAGGATGCCTAGAACTCTCATTTTCTTGTTCTATTTGCTTTATGCTGGCTTCAACAACTACAAAAAGATAAGAGTCAAACTGCTTTGCCCTTTGCGCTTCTTGTTTGAACCTTTGATAGCCTTTTCCAAATGTTCCTTTGAAATCTTCTAAGCTCTTTCTGTCTACATAAGTTTTATTAAAAAAATTTCCAGAAGCAACGTAGTCGCCAAAATCTAATTTATTGATAATGCTATTTTTAAATTCAAAAGGCTTTTGCTCTCTAGTGTCTACAAAGACCGTCATTTCATCTAGTCCCTTGTCTCTATCCCAAAAGCTCTTAGGCAATTTTTCTGTATATATTTGCCTCAAATCAGATTGATCAGCAAAACAAGCACAAGATTCAAATAATTTTTTGATAACCTTAACACCAGAGAGCTTACTAAATTTAAAATAATTATCACAAGGAATAAAGTCTATGTTTTTATATTTAGCATGAGCTAAAAATTCTTCTAAATATACTTTACGGGATTCTGAAACTGACGCAGAAGAATAATAAGCCTCTCTGTTTTCTGATGAATTGAAAAATGTAGAGAAGTATTTGTCCCTGCTCTTGAACTTTATTAGAAATCCATCGTGTAAGTCTAAGCGAGGATAGTGGGTATGGTAATATACCTCTTGACCTCCATGAACCTTAACGTGGGAATGAAGACCTCTTAGTGTTTTAAATGTAGCGCCACATTGTTTGCAAGTAACACTCATAAGAGTTCTTCTTTGCTTGTTCCAAATATACGAGCTTTGTATTCGTCTAAAGATTCTAATCTATCTGCCTCTTCTTCAACAAGCGACAGTCTTTGTTCTGCCATCATTACTAGCCTTTGTCTTTCCTCTTCGTCTTGAAAGGCTTCTACTAAAGAAAGAATGTTTTGAGTGTTTACCCCTTTTTTCTCTAGTTTTTTGGCTCTATCGCCATTTAGTTTTTGAGTTAAGCTTTCGATTCTTTTTTCACAAGCGTTCAACTCTTCGTTGGTTGCCTTAATATGTTCTGTAAGGCGCATATTGATGTCTTGACTTTCAAGCTCCTCATTTTCAAGCATATCCGTAAAAATATCCATTCTGTTTTGAATGTGCTTGGCCCTTACAAAATTAGAACAAATCATCATGTAAAGGTTAAGTTCATCAGTGGTTAAATCTGGTTTATCCCATGTCGCTCTTACAAATTCTGATTCAAACAAATCCCTGTCTGCATCTGTTCGATAAGCATTAACTGTAGTAATTAATTTATGAATGTTTAAATACTCAAGTAGCTTTTCCGTATTCTTCCTTTGCTTTGCAGGAAGTTCATCAGGGTTTTCTTTTAAATTTGTGCCGCACCACTTGTTGCACCTTCTGATAGCCATAGAATGAGACTTTGGGGAGTGCCATTTTCCATCTGCGGCTTTAGCACTTGAGTCAATTATATCTGGTCTGAACTTTTCTAAAAATTCAATAACCGACCTGTGATTTGCATCTAGTGATTTAACGTCAGGTGTTTGAAATACAACTCTTGCAATCTCAAGAGGGGTCATTGACGAAGAAACTTGACTAGACATCAAAACAGACTTTTGACTTTCTGTTAATTGAACATTGGTTTTTTTTGTGCTTTTAGTTGTATTGTATTTCATTCCCTCTGAAACAAGGAAATCTCTAACCGCACGACCTTCTTGCGATCTGCCGTCAAGGTCTTCGTTTTTGAAAACGTTTTTGGTAATCTCAATCAGGTCTTGAGTCACTTTAAAAGTGTTTCTAATAGCCTCCCTCTGCTCTGCTGTTAGCTCAATCATTATTCAATAATGTCTTCAGAGTTAAGTATTTCACGGGCTAATTCAGCAAATCTCTTTTTTAGGTTATCTAATTGCTTATACCGCTTTTTCTTTTTGGCGCTTTCTGGTTTGAAACCCATTTTAGAAGCCACTTCTTCGTCAGATTTTTTTTCAAGAAACAACATTGTATAGACCTCTTTGTGTCTTTCATTGTTTAATTCTCTTAAAACTATATTATGTAATTTATCTGCGCTTTTTTCGTAATCGAATTCATCATATAACTCCGTTGAAGCTGTTATAACCCTACCTTCTAATGGCAGAGGTAATTTAACATCGTAAACTTTTTTCTTCTTTTTTAGCCACTTAGCATAATCTGGACAGGAATCGTCTTGCTGTTTTGATCTTGTAAATGCACATCCATCTTCAGAAACATAATGCTTACATCTCAAACACGGTTTAGAAAAAGTAAGGTAATGATTCCTTATTAAATTTCTAATTTGATTCTGAACGACCTGTCTGCACCACGGTTTAAACGGTCTTTCTTGTATCCATAAATCCCATTTCTCATTGATGTGAATACGGATTATCTGTTTTACATCATCGTAATCAAACCATTGAATAGCATCTAATTGCCATTTACTCCTATTTATGTCGAGAAGCTGATCAATCTCTTCGATCTTGTCTTCGAAGCTTTCTCGCATGTTATCACTTGCCGAGTTCCCTGCTTTTAGTCACCTTACCAAATTCTTTCATGGTAGATTTAACTACATCTTTCCCCTTGAAACCTTTGGGGCGATGATGCCGCGCAGAAGGTGCATCAGATCCAGCAATAGACCCGAATGTAGGAAAGCCAGAGTTGTCTACTTGAGTAGACCAGCCTTGAGATAATTTATCTTTGTTTAATTGAGGCATTTGCTCAGATTCTTCTAAAACCTCTTCTTCAGAAGAATTAGCTCTAGAGACGATAGCACCGCCTACGTTAAAAGGTTGCCCACATCCAGCGCAGAATTTAGGCTTAACGCTCTCAAATAAGTTTTTATGTCCACACTGGACGCAAAATTCGTGCATCATTACAAAATTTTGGTTACACGTAATTATAAATGTTTGGAAAGATTATTACAATTAAATAATTTTGTTGATAGTGTTTTTTTCTTTACTTATAATAAAAAGAATCTACATGAATAAATCACTTTTCAAGTTGATACCAGAGAGGATAAATCATTCTAATAAAAATAGGATACCTTGTTTTTGTATTTTCTATGCGCCAAGATTCTCATTTGACCAAAAAGACGCTCATCGCTCTAAGAATTTATGTAAAGAAGATTTAAAAAATATTACTGTAAAAGGGGGCAAAGGCTTTTGGGATACATACGTTAAAAATTTCTTAGACTTTTCAGAAGAGAATCATTGCGCGGTAGCAATTTCTAAAAATATATTTAATATAATTTTGCCAGAATTGAGCGATAATGTCGATGTTTTTATTTTTGAAGATCCTTTGTTGATTGGACACGGAGCTTGTTTTAGATATTGTTTGTTAGATTTTTATAAATCAGCCCTCTTCTTTGACACTGACCATTCAGCAGATACGGTGTTAGGCTCTCAAGAAATAATTCATTCTGTATTAAAACAAAATCGTGGCGTAGAATTTATAAGAAGGAACCCTGCTTTGTCTCCACTAGGAAATAAGGAGTTTTACAGACATACAATGGGTTCTGGAATCTATATAAAAAACATAGGGGTTTCAATAGCCTCGTTTTTTCAAGATCAAATTCCAATTGGTTTTTCTGTCGATGATTGGCTAAATATCGACGGAACGCAGAACAATTATGAAAAAGAAAATAATACTGTAAGGAGATTCTCGACTACATATCAGAAACCTAACTTTAAATATACTGCAAAAAAATGGGCAGACTTCCCCTACTACGGATATGACGAATTTTTGTTAGGTTTATTGTATGAAAAAAAATATAAAGAAAGAGAGAAAAATGCACTTATTAGTGATTACAGATCAAATGAAAAGATTTTTAATAAACCAACATTTAAGAAAGAAAAATATCTAAAAGATATTGAGGAAACAAAAACTGTTTATGAATTTTGATTTTATAGAGATAGGCGCTAATACTTGGAGAAACCTATACACAAGAAAAAACGGTATTGGGATAATCATAGAACCTGTTACCGAATATTTTAAGAAAATACCTAGTTTGCCCAATTTGATTAGGATAAACGCTGCCATAGTCGATGACAAGGTAGAATTACGCGAAGATGGGCGTATAGAGTTTTTCTATTTTTCTGAAAGTTACATTCCAGAAGATAAACCTTGGCTAAGAGGTTGCGGATCAATTTTTCCCAATCAAAACAGAAATTTTAATGAATACAAAAAAAGAACTGTTGTGCCAGCGATAAACATCAGGTCTTTGTTTCAAACTTACGATGTTAAAGAGGTTGATTACCTAAAATTTGATGTAGAAGGCATGGACTCTCGACTTCTTTACTCTTTACTGACTTGGAACAAATGCCCTTTTATCAAAACAGTCCAATTCGAAGCTAACATAAAAACAAATCAAAAAGACCTAGAATTAGTAAAGTCAGCTTTGATAGAAAAAGGTTTTGAAATAATAAAAGAAACTAAACAGGATATTATTGCGGAGAACAGAACAATTGAAACACTTTGAAATAATCACTGTCGCGAAAGTGGGAAGCTCTAGTTTTAAAAATAATCTAGAAAAAAAATACCCATGTCACCACTCCCATAATTTGTTAAGATTAAAAAAATCTTTAAGCAAAGGGGGCGCAACAATTGTATCTGGAATAAGAAATCCAATAGATAGAAATTTATCTTACTTCTTTCAAACTTACAAAGACAAATTTTTTAATTCTTTTAAGACAAAACAAAATAAATACCAAGGCGAATATTGCTTTGTTGAAGAATTAAAAGAGTCAGAAGAAGTGGATGATTATACCAAAGCCTTCTTCAATCAAAGTTATTTGTTTTCTTTCAACGAATGGTTTGAAGAATTTCTTGATATAACCGAAATCAAAGACTTTGATAAACAAAAAGGATACCAATTATATGATTTAGGAAATGATAACAAATTATTCTTTTACAAATTAGAGGATTTAAATTCTAATATAGACGAAATTAAAACTATATTTGATTTGCAAGAATGGAACACCACTAATGTTGGTAGTAAAAAAAAATATAGTGCAATATATAAAAAGACCAAAGAACAAATACAATATCCACAAGAATACCTCGATAGACTTTTAACAACAGATACTATGAAAATATTTTATACAGAAGATGAAATAAATTCATTTTATTCAATTAAATGATTTGTTCTATTTGATCTAATATGAAAGAAATAACTTCGTCTCTTTGAATATCTTCTTTGTCAAAAGCCAAATGATACACGCCATTTTCTTTAGCTAACTCGCTATCAAAAAGCTTACATAACTGAGAAAAGCCAGAATTCTTAATATCGCTTTGAAAAGCGTCTCCACAAATAAAAAGCCTTGTCCCTTTATTCATTCTGGTAAGAACCGTGATCAATTCTTTCATCGTTGCGTTCTGCATTTCATCAGCTATTACAACGCGCTGTTTCCAATCCTGACCTCTGATAAAGTTCACAGGAGAGCCAAGTAAAGCATTACTTCTTTTAAGTCTTTGTTTATCTGGTGCTTGTAGCATCTCATCCACTTTTTCTTCTAAAGGAGCTAGATAAGGACTGAATTTCTCATCCTCGCCGCCTTTGAGGTATCCCAAACTTCGTTCGGCAGATTCTACGACAGTTCTTAAATAAAGAATGTCAGAGCAATCTCCATCCGACCATAAAGATAAAGCTGTATAGATTGAAAGAAAAGATTTAGAAGAACCCGCTGGACCCGAAAGGAATACCACTTTTGTTTTTGGGTCTGACATGATTTTAAAAAATTCATGCTGCTTTTTTGTGAGTTCTATGTGCCTCATGTTGAGGCCCGACCTAGAGGTTGATTTCTGAGGCATATATATTAAATTACACTTTTTAATTGACTTCCAGATAAAAGTAATGTATCATTTTTATATGATTTCTTTTCGTAGAACAAAAGAGGAACAGATCACGTTGACAGAAGAAGATGCTCGCCACGTAGCCTGTGATTACTTGCGTCAAAAGTTCTTTCCAGAACTTACAATGGGTGACGTTTGGACAGAGGTTTACATCGAAAATGATGAGATGTGCGAAGCAAGCATACACCCCCACAAAGAAGAGCGCCTTTATGCAAAAACAAAAAGGGTTCTCTCAGAAAAAGACAAGTTTATCTGGAGTCTTATCGAGGATCTAGAAAGAAAATATTCAGATGTCTCTTGATGATTACTGTCCGTCAGTGAACTCTCTCATACTAAGCTCTTTAGCAGAAAGGGGTCTAGCGTCTTCGTCCAAAGTGATAGATCCATCTTCTTGGACAATGTAAGGGAACATGAGGTCTAGGTAATCAGTAATATCTCTACTAGAAGTAACCCCTTCTTTTTGCGACTCCAGAAACTGCAAAAGCTCATTAGATTTAGCGAAAAGCTCAGAAGCATCTGTTCCAATCTTGTTAAGAACCCTCTTTGTATCATCCCATCTTTTTCTAGGGAAAGTTCCTTCCATTCCCCAAAGAGATGTCATCGTAAGTTGCCAATTTATCAAATTAGATTGGAAGATGTCAGATGGAGCTTCAAGTAACTGAACCGCTCTTTTTGAGGTTTCTGCTTGTGTTTTCTGCTGCTTCTTGGATTTCTTCAAATCTTTGTCGTTATCGTCTAATAAACTCATAATATTTTTATATTCTTACACTATGTTAATCTTGATTGGATAATTTTTAATAGATTAAGATTTAACACAAGTAACGTCTACCGTGGCTACCCACTTGATTGTTTTACTTGTCTCACCTGTAACCTTGGCTACCAAAGCATCATTTGTATCATCTGCCTCTAAGGTAAAATCCCAAGTATTAGCGCCTGTAGTCTTTTTGTGGAAGTTCTCAGTTACAGTCTGTATCAAAGCTGTTGTAGCACCATTTCGATGTATGCCACCTTGTATTTCGAAAACGCAAGAATCTGTGCCATCCCTAGCTGCAAGTGTAGCTACGAACATCCAAGTCTCTCCAGCATTTAAAGTCATTCTTTCCGTTGCATTAGAACCATTTAGAAACAATTCTGTCTGAGTATTATTTGAAGTGGTGTTAGCAATAATAAACTTTGAAAATTGAGCCTCTCCAAGTCCAAAACCTCCTTTAGAACCACCTGCAAAAGCGTATTGACCATATTTGTCTGCATTGGCTTTATATCCACCAGCTATAGCAGCGTAATTTGCAGAAGCAGTATTTTCTCTTCCTCCACCCACAGCGGAATTTTGACTGGTAATAGTGTTATTATTGCCCCCTAGGATAGAAGAATAAGCCTGAGTAATATTATTCTGATCTCCACCACCTATGACTCCATAAGACTTTGCACTATTGTCAAATCCACCTCCTATAAAAGCGTAACCCATGCTGGTTTCATTCTCAAGTCCACCAACAACTGTGGAAAATTCGCCGATTGTTTCATTCTGTCTTCCAGCGCCAATAAAGTTATACTGACTAGAAATGGTATTCTGTTCTCCACCTACAATGGCAGAACCTCTTGATGATGCGTTAACGTTATTAGAATCGCCACCACCAATAAAAGAATGAGTTGAATTAGCTTTAATATCGTTTGAACGTCCAGCAGTGATAACGCTGTGATTTGCACTACTAACAATCTTATTACTCTGTCCTCCTAAAATAGCAGAGCCTGTCGCCGCAGCGACCATATCCGAAGAAGCTCGGAGTGTTTGGAGGTCTACAGAAAATTCTCCTCGCGCAGAGCCAATACCACCCCCAGACACATTTGGATCTCTTGCTCTAATATTATGATCGTTTGAATCAGTCCCTTGAACTGTTCCTCCCGCTCCCGAAATAGGTATAGAGATCATCGGAACACGGATTTCTTCATTGCTTGATGCTGAGTATCCTACCACAAAATCTCCTGTGGCTGGAGTTAAACTTTGTGCGAAATCTGTAAATTTTTTATCTGCCATTTGTTAAATTCTAGAAATTTTTTCAGAGTTTTCCACCACTTCAATAAACTTACCATCAATGGTTCGTAAATAATCAAGTGGTTGAGGTTGAGTGGGTCTACCTCCCGCGCCATGCGGGGTTTTAAGTAGCTCTTCTCTCTGTAATACTATACACCGTTTATTGAATTCTCGCCACACATGGTGTGCAGCCCAATTGTCTTCAATATAACCGCTTTCGTAATCTCTTATTATTCTAGATTTTACATCAGGAAGTTCAGATGGTAAAGCAATATGGATTTCTGGAACTGTTATAACAGCCATTGTTATCCCTTTTCTTTTTGTTAAATTATCTGTGAGGCTTCAATAAAAATTTCTTCAACCTGATCGTCAGTCAGATTTAAAGTATCTTTAATCTCAAGCACTAGCGGGTGATTGATCGGTATATATGGCGCGTAGTTCCATCTTATCTGAGCTTCAGCGCCCTGAGATGCTATTGCTGTGTCTAACTCCTCAAGGCTCAAAACGTCGCCGTTTAGGATAGCGAGCCTTAACTGTAGTGGTGTAACCTCTTGAGCCACAGGTGCTTGAGGTGCGTCAACGATCTCCCAACCGTCACTCTCTTCGGTCAGCTTCTTTACCGCCCTCTTGCCATTAGGGGCATCAGGCTTGTCCAACACGGGAACGTAGGCGTATCCTTCTGGAGAGCTAATCTCCTGACCTTCAGCAACCTCTCTGACCGCTGGGAATCCCCCAACAGGCTTAGATACTCTTTCAAGTGGATTGATTGTAATTAATTGATGTTTCATAAATTTTATAGACCGAAACGCACTTTGAGCGCGTTGTAGTTTTGAGTGATTTCTGTGGATGTCAGTGCTGTATTATAAATCTGACCAATAGCTAAATCTCCAATAAATGACCTGTCGGCAGCGTATGGATCTCTACCTATAACTAAATTGTTTAAATTAGATGAAGAGTGACTAGCGCCGCTGTTTGTTGCGGATGTTATACCGCTTTCTTGACATAAATAAGCCGTAGCGGAAGTGCTGTTTATTGAAACTGCTACCATACACCACTTGTCATCAGGGACTGTTAAACCGCTCGACCAACTCCAATATTGATTATTCCAATGATATCCAATTTGATTAGTATTACTACGAAACCCTAAACCCGAAGTGCCTCCACTATCGCCTCTGGAAAATATAATTCCATGCCAAGAATTTTGATTTCCGTCCCTTTTAATCCAAGCTATAAAAGTGGCTTCAGTTAAAGATGTTATGTCATCAGGAAATTGTATAAAATCATCGGTTCCATCAAAAGCAAAATACCCACCATCATCAGAGTTATAAGTGGGTCCATTCTCAAGACTTCCATTATTGCCGCTATCACTTAAATCGGTCCAAGTTGTTCCACTACCAGAATACGAATTCGCATTGCCAGCATCTACGTGCAGAATTAGCCCAGAAGTTACTATTTGCTCCCCCGCCCCGCCTCGCAGCATACCGGCTTGTGTCGCTATTCCGCTCATTATCAATGCATTGTATATAAACCACTTACTACTGTAGAATCAATAGGATAGTCAAAGAAGTTTACTTCTGCCATTTCTCCTTCAAAATAGCCAGCCCCACCGTTAGATTTGTTTGAGAACCCTAGATAAACGTTGCCAACATCATCTGCGGTGTTATTATTAAATGATTGTGAACCTTTTGCGTAAGAAACGCTATCTATATACATGGTTATATCTGTTGAGCTAATTGAATTATCATGCACAATAGTTATCATGTGCCAATTACCATCATCCAATTCAACTGCACTTTGATTCGTCACTACGCCGCCCAAGCTGTGTCCATTTACAACAAGGTTTCCAGCGGGTTCTGGATTAATTAGAGCAGCCCAAGTTCCCGAACCGCTTATCTCAATCACTCGCTCACCAAATGAAAAGCCTGTATCTCCATTATTCTTACCCATTATAGGAACTGTGTTGGTTGTGGCTGGTGTTTTTATCCACATAGAAATCGACCAGCTATTATTTCTAAAAGTAGTAACACTTCCTAAATCTACACGATCATCAATCCCGTCAAGATTTAAAACTTGACCAAATTTAGAGTCAGAAATAAATACTGGACTACCACTAGACGTTCCATTGCTGCCGCTTCCACTGCTATCGTTAAAATCTCCGTCTAACTTATAGTATCCAATATTACCTGTCGTAGCTTTATTAGCCATCACAAACATACCAGACTGTGTGGCTATGCCGCTCATATTACGCAGGGATTGTTATCCAGAATTTACAGTTAGTTGAGTCAGTCTTGCGCCAAGCGATCTCGCACTCCTCGTTAGCTCCCATACCAGCGATGTCAGCGAGCGTCCCAAGCATATCGGTCTGCGATGCGTCGAGAGTCAAGGCGCGACCACCTGTAGCGTCTTGTATGACAGTGAGGCTTCCGCTTTGCCCCTCTGCGGCATTGGTGATGGCAGCGAGCGTTCTGTCGCCTCCCAAGGTCACCTTTGCGTTTACGCCGTTGCTAACATCGTAAGCGATTGTGGCCCCGTCTGTAAGCGTCTGCGGGGTAAAATAAGACTCATCTAAAACTTCGTTAGCAGACAAGATTTGATTAATAGTAGTTTTGACTTCTCCTGTTCCAGCAGCGTTGTGTCCTACCAGAACAACGTCGCCACTAGGAGATGCGTCACTTGTAAATTCAGTAAAGTTAGTAGCCATTTATACTATCATTTACACAAAAATCTTCTAAAAACCCATTTAAAAATAAAGCATGGGACATCTAAGTGACTCACGCTCTGAGTAGAACTTTTTTAAACGAATGGTCCGTCATTCGTAATAAAAGTTTCTCCACTAGAGATCATGGTTATACCACTAATCTTATCCTCTATATCTTGATCGTCAGTCGCTATCCAGTGAATCAAACCATTCTCTATCAATTCACCACCATAAATATTTGCAATTTCAGAATCAGATAAAGCTCTGTTGTAGACTCTGCAATCAGCATAATCACCCTCTCCATCTGTATTACTTGGAATACTTGGGTGGTTTAATCCAAGCACAAGAAAACCATCAGAGATTGTATCGTCTGCACTAGCGGTTGATTGAAAGGCTCCATTAAGAAAACATCTAGCTCTTTCTGAAGTTGCTTTACTTGTATCAATAGTGATTGCTAAATGATTCCAACCTGTAGAAGTATCAGCAGTAAGGTCACTATAAAAATATGCATTGCCGTCCCTAGCACCCCATATAATAAAATCTCTGAAATCCCAAGTTAAAAAAGTCTGATTGTTTGTAGCCTCTCTAATTGCGAAAATGCTAAAAGCAGCAGGGTCAGCAGTAAGACTACGCTTTATCCAAAAAGCTAAAGTTAATTCTGTTTCTGTCCCATTAAGGATTTTATTTTGCGAACCTACAAATGGTGACGGGCTATCACCTAACAGTCTAATTGAATTGTGGCCGAATGTAGGTAAATCATTAAGGGGTCCACCATTTACAAATATTGGATTGTTATATTTGATAGCAGAATTATGGTTAAAGCTGTAATCCAAAGTGTCGTTATTATCAGAGATCCAATGCCCAATTAATCCAGAACTAATATTTTCATAATTATAAATTGAGTCAATCTCGCTTTCTGATAAAGCTTTAGAAAAAAGTCTCACATCTGAAGCTTTACCATCTGAAAGTAATGGCGCTTGATTATTCGAACGAACAGCGCCTATACTAAAGTCAGAGAAAACACCTGTAGGCAAAGAATCTGGACCAGCACTGCTAGTTATTAGATCGCCGTTAATGTATAATTTTGTTTTATTGTAGCTAGTTTCTGCACCGTTATAAACTATAGCGAAGTGAGTCCAATCTCGATGATTCACACCTGTTCTTGTGATGGTTCCAATATTGCCAGAACCTGCAATTTTTATATTTACCTGAGTAGCGTCCCAATCAAAAAGGACAGCATTATTGCTAGAATTAACAACGCTGCCTATACGAAAATCGTCTGAAGTAAGTTCTTTTTTAATCCAAAAAGCCAATGTAAATTCAGTCGCACCGTCTAGCTCTTCAATATCTCCAAATACAAAACCATTACCCTGCCTCAATGTTCCTTTTGCGTCAAAAGAGCTTTCTGTGCTACTAAACATATAAGATGAACTTCCAAAAGTTCCGTTAGAAGTGCTGTAAGTTAAAGGGATAACGAATCCACTTTCGTCAATCAACTGAATGTCGCCGCTTCCATCAATTAGAACAATACGATCTATATCAAGATTAACTGGTCTAAAACCATCATAAGTTGGAACCAACATGAGGCTTTGATTTCCAGAAAAGAAGCAGCGTCTGTTAAATTCTCTCCAAATATGGTTTTGAGCATTATTATCAGTTATCACTCCACTAGAGTAAGCTGATTCAATGCGGCTTCTAAGGCTTGATAACTCCCCTGCTGGTGCGCTATGAATCTCGTGAACAGTAATCATTCTATGTTTAAATACACTTTTTTACTTGACTTTATGTGTAAATTCTATTATCATTCACTACATTTTTTAAAACCGCAATATGATTAAAACTTTATTACTAATAGCCATTCTTGGTTCAAGCGAGATAGCACAAGAAGCACAAAAGTGGAACGGTAAATTTTTTAAAAGAGGGCAGTCGGCGCGTTGTGCCGATTTTGTTGGAGAAGTAGTAACAAGAACTGGAGGAACCCCACCAGTAGGTTATCAAAAATGCACCTCTTGGTTAGGTTGGGGTAAAAAGGTCAGCTTATCAAATATTCAAAAAGGTGATATCGTTATTTACTCAAGTAACGGCAGATACAACCATATTGGTATTTACATTGGCAACAAGGAGATTATTCATAGACCTACACTGAGCAAACCAGTTGGAACTATGGATTTACATTATAGAAAAATTATAGGGATTAGAAGAAAATGACAGGTCTTTACTATTTAGCTGGTGCAATAACTTTAATTTATGCTTGGTATTCTTTTGGACTATTAGGCAAATGGTGGCTTAGTAAAATTTTTACATATATCTACTTGATCCTGATGGTTTGGATGGCGTATATGTTCATAGCCGTAGAGCAGAAGCCTACATACATCCTTTCTTCTTTTATTGCTGCATTCTTCGCTGCTTGGTGTGTCTTCGTCAGATACTTGATCCAGTTTGACCTTCCAGAAAAAAGAACAAAGATCCAACAAGAGTATTTGGATGAATTAGAAAAAAGAAATAAACGGGACGATTAACGATCCGTTTTTATAGAAAGCCCTGATTTTAACTAGGGAGCTT
>VMHT01018661.1_pt1 | contig 46332 bp, 54 predicted proteins | sample 4693611 | NCBI WGS metagenome assembly VMHT01 (sample SAMN12280063, study PRJNA550983) | marine metagenome | isolation source: seawater sampled from same location over 5 years 0.02-0.2 micron viral filtrate | place: USA: collected off the coast of southern California halfway between the port... ... | reverse complement strand
TCTTCCAAGGATTACATCACCTTGGTAAACAACTGAAACGTCGCCTGAAGTTACTTGAACCTGTGGTCCAATAGCTTCTACAACACCAGCAGCTTCTTTCTGGAAGATCAAACCACATGACTTAGCACCTAACTCAGTGTTAGTACCGTAGTCATTGTTGATTCCTGTAGCAGCACCTGATGCGTTTTCAGGTGTAGGACCAATATGTGATCCCATGTTTGAAGGAGAAGTTACACCTGTTGTTCCACCGAAAGCTGTACCATACTTACCAAGGAACGGAATGTTCATTGACTTGTAGATCTTGATACCAGCGATTTCGATTATGCCATTACCAGACTGTAAAGCTGTACCTTGAGCATCTCTGTTGATTAGCCCATTAGTACCTACTCCAGTTATAAGTTCGTAGTATTGGCGAGGGTTTAACACAGCGCATCTACCTTGAGAGCTGACTCCTTTTTCGTCGAGTGCAGCAGCAGCATCATAGAATGCTGTTACGAGGTTGCTAGCAACATAAGCATCAGAATCGTTAGCTGTAGCTCCAACTCTGATTTGTGTTCCACCGGGTTCCACAAAGTTTGTCTTTGTGATTGGAGAAGCAGCTCTAGCTCCTCTTGTGATAGCTCTGAAGATGAGTCTGTCATACTTCTCTGCTAATGCGTATCCAATCTTCTTGGATATCTCTCCTCTCAATTCAAAATGAGCAAGTGTTTCATCTAATTCGTAAACAAATGCACTTGAAATAAGTAGGTCGTCGCATGTAATTGTTTTCTCTGCGACTGGAGGTGCGCCGTCACTGTTTCCTAAGATACTGTTTCCGGGAGTATGAAATTCCGCAGTTGTTCTACCTGTGTAGATGAACTGAAGACTTTTTCCATTCTTAAGAGTTCTCTTCATTACCATGTCACGAGCGATTGTCTCGTGCTGGAATCCTTTGAACATCTCTCCACTAAACAGTTTAAGGTAAAGTGCTCTAGCGTCACCTGTTGAGTTTGACTGACCTTGGCGTGTTAGCGAGGTAGTCAAATCTGAACTCTGATGAGCCATGATTTTTACTTAAAATGTAAGGGTATATATTGTCGTTCCTAACGTTAGAATTGTTTCAGTCTTATTTGGTCTAGCGTGAGACTGCACGCTTTGTGGTCTATCCCACCGTATATACGGCTGATGGTATCCTCCTCGGAGGGCAAAAGCCAAATTAGAAGAGAGTCCGACTCTGAGGTGCTCTCTTCCTTTGTCATTTACTTAGTGTAAACAACGCCACGATATACGTAAGTAACCATTGGTTTCTCCATATACCTAGACCCCGTTCCGTGCCTAGGTTTGCATGCGTTCCTGCATAGGAATGAACGGACGTGGCATCCAGTGTCTAGTGACACCAGAGATGATAAAGATATTAGTTATCAGAGTTATCGTCGTCAGAAAGTTCTTTATCAGTTTCTTTCTTCTCTTCTTCTTTATTGCAAAATTCAAAGCTGGTGATGCTCGCTCGCATTTTATCTGATTGATGACTCATGCTAGTGCAGGAGCTGTAAGTGCAACTTCTGTTGACTCAGTTGAAGCTAAGTCAAGTGGGAAGTTGTGAGCGTTACGCTCGTGCATTACTTCCATACCTAAACTCTGTCTGTTTAAAACATCAGCCCATGTAGGGATTACATTTCCATTAGCATCAACTACTGATTGGTTAAAGTTAAAACCATTTAAGTTAAATGCCATTGTGCAGATTCCCATGGATGTTAGCCATATGCCAATAACCGGGAAAGCACCAAGAAAGAAATGAAGAGAACGAGAATTATTGAAAGACGCATATTGAAAAATTAGTCTACCGAAATAGCCGTGAGCTGCAACGATGTTATAAGTCTCGTCTTCTTGACCAAACTTATAGCCATAATTCTGCGACTCCTGTTCAGTTGTCTCTTTAATAAGAGAAGAAGTAACCAAGCTTCCGTGCATAGCAGCGAAAAGAGATCCACCGAAAACCCCAGCAACACCGAACATGTGGAACGGATGCATAAGAATATTGTGTTCTGCTTGGAATACGAACATGAAGTTAAAAGTACCAGAAATACCAAGAGGCATACCATCACTGAAACTCCCCTGTCCGAAAGGGTACACGAGAAAAACCGCTAGAGCTGCTGAAACTGGAGCCATGTAAGCAACAAAGATCCAAGGTCTCATACCTAAACGGTAAGATAGTTCCCATTGTCTTCCTGCATATGCAGCTACTCCTATTAAGAAGTGAAAGATAACGAGTTGATATGGTCCACCGTTGTACAACCATTCGTCTAAGGTTGCGGCTTCCCAGATAGGATAAAAATGTAGTCCGATTGCATTTGAGGAGGGGACGACTGCTCCTGATATTATGTTGTTTCCGTACAACAACGAGCCTGAAACTGGCTCACGTATGCCGTCGATGTCCACTGGAGGAGCAGCGATGAAGGCGAGAGTAAAACATATTGCAGCAGCTAGTAAGCAAGGTATCATTAGTACTCCAAACCATCCTACGTATAGGCGATTGTTAGTTGATGTTACCCACTCACAAAACTTTTCCCAATTGGTTGTAGTGTCTCTTGTTACTGAGATTGCAGCCATGTGATTAATTAATTTAAATGAATGTTTGAACATTCCTCTTCTACTTTGGAGAGGAAAAAAGAGATGAGGTCCATCTTATTCTTAAGAGGGATATCCTCATCGAGTATCACTTTGTATCTTGCTTCAAGAAAATCGAAGCAACTCATTTTCCATTTGTAAGGATTTATTTCCTTAGAAAATGCCGGGTATGATCTGACCTGTGGTGATATAAGCACCAATAGCAGCAACGAAACCAAGCATCGCTGCCCAGCCGTTAAAGCGTTCTGCTTCATGAGTCATAATTGGATTTGTATTGTGGTGTGTCATTGGAATAATTCGTACTGGTGGTTCGTAAGGGTATTCGTTTTCAAGTAATGTATCTAGATCTTTAGTTTTCATTTTTCTGCTTCCATTTTTGTAAAAGTTTCTTATCAGCTTCAGTAGCCATTCCAGCGTCAACCTTTGCTTTGATAAGTTGTATATTCCTTTTTTTAATGTTTTTTAAAAATGACATTGCTAAAAATTAAGATCTGATTGTTCTAATTTTTGTATGACATCAGCTCTATAAGCTGGGTCAGTCTCATAACGTGGATCTCCCATTGCTGCTACGAGTTCAGCTTGAGATCTGTAAATGTCGCCTGAACTAGAAGCTGGTTTGCCTTGCAGCATTCTTCCTTCATAGCCATTAGCTTCGTTGTATTGTGATTGAAGTCCTTGAAAAGCAATGCCAATAGCTGCTGGATTTCCTGAGTCAACAACAGAATCGAACGCGTCGATCTGATTGTCTGGAAGATTACTAGCAGCCCACTCAACAATTCTGTTGTAGTTAGCTTCACCGCCTGCTGAATTCTGAACACTATTTACTTGTGCTTCAGACAATTCAACAGACTGTTGTGGAGCTTGTGGGTTGTTAGCTTGTATTTCTAAGTAAGCATTAACAAGGTCTTGACTACTCATCTCAGAAAACTTAGATATTGTTTCCTCACTAAGTTGACCATCATTTGCGTAGTATTCTTCTGAAGCTTCGTTGATCAGACTGACCGCAGGAGCATCCTCAGATACCTCTTCATCACTTCCTTCTTCTTCTTCATATCCTTCGTCACTTTCTTCGTAGTCTGTTTCTTCTTCTTGTCCAAGTTTCTTTTGTAATGATAAGTATGCTTGTTCTAAATCTTCAGCACTTTTATATTTACCAGCTAGTAAATTTTCTTGTTCTGATACTAGCTTCTCTCCTACCTCCAGAGAATCTTGTTCCTCTGCGGTTAAGACTTCTGTTTCTGGAGAATTATCACTTGTAAATGTTTCTGCCATTTATTCTGGTTGTTCTTGTGGTGGTTGCATTCCTTGCATGTTTCCAGAATCAGCTAATTTAGAATTTGCAAACTGACCAGCTTGCTCAAGTAGAGTCTGGTTCTGTTGGTTCTGCATCATTTCATCTTTCGCTTCTGCAAGTTGTTGTTCAGTCTTAACAAGATTCAATACATCAATACCTTGTGCAGCAGCCAGACGTTTAATTGCTTCCAGTGGGTTGATGAATTTCATCAATGATTCTGGTCCTAATGTCTGTGCAATTGTTTGCACGAACATAGTTAAAGCTTCTCTGTCTTGACCACGACCTAGTGCATTAACACCAGCTACAATTGCTGGTCTAATAACATCTTTAGGTAACTTTGGTAGTTCGTTACTTCTCTGTAAAACTAAAAGTGTTCTATCTAAATAGGGTATGAGGAAAGATACAGTCAACAAACTGAAGATTCCGCCGAGCTGCTGCTCAAGCTCTAACTGAGTAAGGCGGACCTCCTCTGCTGTTACTCTTTCTGCATTCCTTACGTTCATCACGAGGAAAGCTTCAAGCAATCTTCTCTCTATAGTTTGAGCCATCTGTGCTGCTGTTGAAAAATCAGCAGTCTTGCCGACCTGAACGACTTGTACGTCTTCAGCTCTGCCCTGCACGATGGCTCCATTTCCAGCCTTTGCGATAGTGGCTGGCTTTGTAGTTGAAGATGGGCTTACTAAGAAAATAACTTTACTTGCCGCCGCAGCTCCTTCAACTAGAGCTTGTGATAATCCTTCTAAAGATTTGAGGTCTCCTAAGAACTCCTCAACTCTGCCACGTCCATACTGTTCTCCATCTACTGAATTAAAAGTCAGGACTAGCCATGGACTTGCATTCTTAGGAGCAGTACTTCTTGTGTTTGGAATTATCTTATCTAATACTTCTTGGTGCCATACCCATCTGCCGTTCTCTAGTTTCACGTACGTATAAACTTCGACATCATCTGTATGACTACCGTTAGTGTCGTCTACACCTGTATTAGGTTCTGGCTTTGGTATTTCATACCCAAGCACGTCACGACTTATCAATTCCTTTGTAACTATTTCTAGGACGTTACCATTTCCATCTCTATTAACGACATACCTAGTAAGTGGATAGTTTTTTATACCATCTTTACCCATAAATAAAAGAGCATTACCACCCACAATTAAATGTTTAAGTGCTTGGTGTATTACTACTCTGTCATTTGACGCAGCGATATAGTCCATGACCATTCGTTCCATCTTAGATAAAGAAAGATCTAACTCTCCTCTTGCTTCTGGTGGTAAATCTTCACCTAACTTATCTTCTCTTACTTGTAGCTTAAAGAAGGATCCTTGTGGAGGAAGAATTGCCAGCATTAGTTTGGCTGCCAACCCTACTACACATTTGGATCCAACTGATTGCCACGGAATATTGAGAGTTTCGTGTGTTGGTCTTGAAGATGTATCGTCTTGAATTAAATAAGGTAACGTGAGTTTTGAACAATCAACTGCTTTATCTAGGAATTGTCTTCGATCTGTAACCAGTTTATTGTATCTCTCACGGGCTAACATTAGTTAAGTCCCCCAGTTGTCTGGTCTGTACCTGTATTTACTTTAGGATTTAATTTAATCCTTAATGATCCTGTACCTTTTGAGTACTGGTTTTTTGTTTTATCACCACGGTCATCTTTTGCTCTTCTTACCTGTGGGTTCACATCCTTAATCATTGGATCAGGAGGTGGAGTTGTAGGTGCTGGAGGTAAAGGTGCTGGTGGTGGTGGTGGTAATACTGGTGCTGGTGTAGGGGCTGATCCGCCTCCTCCAAATATACACATTAGATTTCGTCCTCTTCTATTGATTTGATATATTCAATTACGCTTGCTTGTCCAGCTCTATACATAATTGATTCGATTGGTTCTTTTGGATGGATAGGTTTCCACCCGAAGTTATCATCTAACTTCTTTAATAACTCATCAAGTCTGTCGTTGTGAAGCTTAAGAGTATTGAGGGAGATTGACATTCGAGTGCTCAAAGAAAGCAGGCATTCTAGCTGCCTTGGTCTGTGAAAATTCTGGTGCTCTGCCTTCGTACATAAGTCTGTCGCTTGCATCTAGCCAGAATTTTTTGTCTAAATATCTATCGGCATTCTGTTTCAAAGGTTCCATTACCCAGTTGATAGTTGCCTTCCTAAGAAGGTCAAGCGATCTACTTGGTTTAAGTCCTAGCTCTGCACAGACTAAAGAATTAGCTGCCACATGTACCTGCTCATCCCTTGATATATCTGCACTTACGGTCCTTAGACCGGCATCTCCACAGAATCTGAAGAAAGGTAGTAGTACAAAAAAGATTGCTCTCTCTGCTACTAACGCCTTACAAATGGTGTGGTCTGGATGCGCTTCCCACGCTGCACGTAAGCGTAATGCTTCGGCTTCGGCTTTTTCATCTACGCCTAGTGCGTTGGTGATGTATCCAAGAGCAAGATCATGTTTGATTTCGTCTTGAACGTTCGACTCTAGAAGTGCTCTAGCAGTGTCGGGAACTTCTTTATCAAGTGCGTCTGTAATAAACTCGCCAACTGGTAACTCCATATGGCGTATTGCAAGGGCACGGTAGATGGTTTCTTCTGCACCTTCTTTTAGTTTTCCTTTAGATGTTTGAACGGGTGTCCAAGTTCTTTTTCTGGACAGTAATTTTAAATAGGGATTCATTGCTCGCAGTCGCATTCAAGTTTCATAGCTGGATCCGGCACAAAGTCTGGATCAGGTTCTTTACTAAACAAACTTCCTAAGTAATCTTGAACTTCAGTATCTCCTAATGCTGCATAAACATCAGTCTTATCCTGAGTATCAGGTTTCACTTGAAGGGCGTAGTAAAGTGAAGTCTGTGGTGATTTCAACCACTCTTCTATAAATGCTTCATCGTAAGTCACCATATCGCTCCAAGAGTTGAAGCTATAGCCATGTAGCAATCCTGTTCTATCAAGCATGATCATTATTTGATCTGCTACTTTCTTATAAACATCCCAGCCTACTTCGCTGGCTATCTCTACGTCGCCATAATTAACTTGTTCCACACCAAATTCACCTGAATCCCTGTCAACCACACGGCTGATAGGAGGTGCGATCTCTGGTGTGCTTGTAAAGCCTTCGAGATCTCTGCTTCTGTATGAACAACTAGCGGTAGGAGCTATAGCGAAAGCTCTTTCCATATTGTTAGCACGAGCTACATTAGCTGCTTCTTGTATGCCCAGAAATAGTTCGCGTGCAGCTACACCTGCGATACCATCGAAACTCTCAGCATCATTTGTTGCTTCAAGAGCGTCGCCAAACTGGGCATATGTTATTCCGTTAATTCGGAGGAAGTTGGATAAGCCAAGCATTCCGAGCCCGACTTGCCTGTCTTTGTCCGGGGGTAAGTACTCTCCAGTCCCTCCAACACCTGTTCTGCCATGAAGATCGCACAGCTCGGACATACCTTTACGGAAAGTCTCTCTGAGTTCGCCGATACTATTGGCACCGAGATTGACATGCTGGAGCAAGCAAGTTCCGCGTGAGGGCAGGTAAACTTCCAAGCAAACATTGCTTCGGATCCTTTTGTTGTTTCTGTCATGTTTTATTTTTGAGAGCCAAATATCTCCTTTTGCAATTCCTCCAAGGATTGCTTCTTTTGTTGAAGCTTCTGCACTGTGCCAGAGTTCAGCGGTGAGGTCAACACATCTTTTAATCCATGGGAGCTCGGCTCTGGAGACTTGCACGAAGTCAAGAATATCGGCGTGGTCAATGTCACAATGAGCAACCACCGCGCCGTTACGGTAGCTCCCACCTCTTCTAAGTATTTCATTTAATGTTGAGTAAATTTTTAAGAATGAGACCGGTCCACTCGCAACGAGAGTATCTGGTCCCTTATTTGTTTCTGTTCCTGCTGGTCTGAGATCTGACACGTGGACCGCGACACCTGCTCCGAAACGTAGAGCATGCGATACAAATCTCCAGCTAGCTTCGATTCCATCACTTCCTTCCATTGAATCCTGCACGTTAAAAATTGTGCAGCTAACGGGTAGACGGTTTTTTGGATTATCAATCCATTGCTGGACTCGACCAGTCCTAGCGATTTTATTTGCGTGATTCGATTTCATTTAATAAATAATGGGCAGCTTTTTTTAAGTCTTTTAAGTCGTCGTCTTTATATCCAGCTCGACATATATATTTGATTACGTTTCCAAGGTGATAGTTCAGGTTTTGATCTCTAATGAAATCCCATACTTCTATGTTTCCTCTCTGGTAGTAATCAGGACCGTCTGTTTTTTCTTTTTGCTTCATCTAAGAGTGGTTTAATTAAGTTGTTTAATTTGAAAACCTGTTCTTGTAACTTCATATATAACTCCATCATTGTCTCCTTATCTATTTCATACAGAGCCAACTGGATCTCTCTCAATTCCAAGTCCTGATGGAGAGTTAATTTTGTAGTCTCGAACGGGTTCCCAGAGGATTGGTTCTTTTTTCTCATGGTCGTAGTCGTCAGTAGTAAGTATTCGTGCGAGTCTTGCATTGCAAAGCGCATCCTCTTCAGTCATGTCCTTTTCTTCAAAGGTTTCAACGACTGCTTTCCATGTGTATCCTTTCTCGGAAAATATCTTCTCTGCTTTCTTAACTCCAACCCCGGGAACCCCCGAGTAACCGTCAGTGTTATCGCCAGCGAGTGCTTGAATCAAGTGCCACCTTGCTCCCTCATCTGGAGAGATAGTGACCGTTTCTTTAAAGTCATATAGTTTCCCGGGAATCTGTCTCATGTCCTTGTCGGGAGAAACAATTATATTTCCGGGGTATTTTGTAGCGTAAATTCCGAGAGCATCATCTGCTTCAAGTGTGTCCTTGAGAATAACTTTGTATTCTTTCTTTAATTCCTCTATCACCCTTTTGAATCCACAGGGCTTTTTTCGTTGTCGATGACCCTTATATTCGGGCAGAATTTTTTTCCTAAAATTATGAGGACTTGTAAAAAACAAGATCATCTCATCATCAAACGATCCGAGGTCTTTCTGGACTCGATCTAAGTCTCTTTTTACGCATTTCATAGCGTCAGAGAAGTTAGAAGTAACGACTATAACGTCATTACCAAAATCCATTTCGGTTTCTGCACTAGCACAGCATTTATACACTATGTAGTCGCAATCTATTAATAATTTCATATTTAATGCACGTCAGCCCATGTTTTGCCGTGTTTTGACTCAGCAGCTATGGGACAACGTAAGTTGTAGTATTCACCGGCTAATATTGCTGATGCTTCTAATCCATAACGTGTTCCGACTATGTATTTAGGTTCACATTCGTATTGAAGTTCATCATGTACGAAAGCTAATTGATGATTGTGGACGTTGTTCTGTTTGAACAGTTCATTGGCTATAACCATTTGTCGTTTTGCGACAATTCCGGCTGAGCACTGAAGCAAGTAGTTCAGTCCTTTGTGCGGTGAATCGACCAGCACCCTTCGTCCGTCACATGCCAGCAAGAACCCATTAGCAGACTTAGCTGCAACCGCTCTAAGTAAGTCAGACAATCCTTCGATTGCAGATACGTAAGCTTTTCTAATTTCTTGTCCCTTTTTACGGGCTTCCTTGGGTTGTAGAGAGTTATCATAACTCGTTCCTAATTTTTCATTTCCGGCACCGTACAAGAATGCGTAAGTTACAGTCTTGACTTGGCGTCGGGTGATTCCTATTTTGTCAGCGTTAACTTGATGTATATCATCATTGAGTAATATGTCGGCATATCGACCTCCGTCATATCGTCCTAAGTAATGGGCTAACATCCGCAGTTCGATACCGCTTAAATCAGCACCTACCATTACCATTCCGGGGCTTGCTGTAAATAGTTCTCTAAATTCTTTGGACGCTGGAACTTGCGCTAAGTTCGGCTTACGATGAGCACATCTAAATGTGTTCGTACTAACCGAGCAGTGGTGATGGATACGTCCTTCACCAGTAACAAGCTTGTTCCAAGCGTTCACGCCTTCGGATATCATTCCAAGCTTCTTCTTTATCGTTAAACATTTCGCACATGCTCTGGAGAAGGGAATATCTATCTCCATCAATGTAATCTCGTCTATAATTGGTTTCCCAGTCGTAGTGGTCTGATTCAGTTTGACATTCAAACGATTCGTAAGAATCCATGCTATGTGATCTCGTGAGGTTGGGTTAAATTCTTTTAGTCTTTGAAACTCTGCTCCGGCTCTATATCCTTGTGTAGAGTTATCTCGTTTAGGAGTGAACAACGCTCCTCCAATGAGAGTCCATTGGTTCCGAAGTACTTCAGTAAGTTCTTCCATCTCTCTTCTGAGATGTGACTCAAGTTGCTGAGCTTTTTGTTCATTAAATGTCCATCCATGTATTTCTTGTTCTGTGAGTATGAATGCGACTTGGTGTTCTAACCTTGCCGCGTCATTAAGGGGCGGAAGTGTTCGCATAATTTGGTGGTAACGTGTACGTCTTGTACGCAGTAATCTTGCATTTCTTGTGACCAGCTTTGCCAGTCTGTATTCTTTCCAAACTCTCCTTTATATTCTCCGAGTCTGTATCCGTAAGCTTCTAAGGAATGTCTGCCATATAGTTGCATAGGCATCCTTGGTACGTTTCTTCTCTTATCTATCTCCATCAAGTTTGGATGGTATAAGCGAGATAGCACAAGAGTATCAAGAACGTCAGCAGTAGTATTAAACCAAGGATAAACTTTCCGAAGAGTAGGTATATCAAAAGAAATGATATTGTGCCCAGCAATAACATCAGCAGAGGTGAGCCAATGTAAAGCTTCCGTGATCGGTGGGCATTTACCACCTCGATCATTAAATACGAAGGATTCTTCTTTCGTGGAGTCATAGATGGCAATGCAATGTATCTCATGTACGTCATGTAGTAGTCCGTTAGTTTCTATATCAAAGACGAGCATTTGGTTTTCCTGCATATGTCTTATCCTTAAACTTTGCTTTCTTTTTGGCTTGTTTAGAGGGTGGGTTTGGTTTCTTCAGCTCAGAAGTCTGTGCTGGGATTGAAAATTGTGTCCGTAGTTTCATCGTATTTACATGTTTCATTGTTGTATTTCAAATGACATGCAACACCGACCTCGCCCGAATAGCGATTTTTTAACAGTCGTAAAATAGTTACGTCTTCAGCTTCAGTTTGTTGGTTTCTTTCTAACCCCCAAACTTCATCTGCTAGTTGGCTAATGGAAGCGGATCCTCTCAGTTGTCCAAGAGTTACCCGTGCTCCTTCTTCATGGTTCTTATCTGTCTGTGTTCTACGTAAGTGAGATACCAAAAAGAGTTTTATTCCTGTTCGTTCAACTAAACTTCTCAGCTTAGTCATGGTGGTGTCTATCATTTTTCTCTCATCTCCATCTAATCCTGAAATTAATATCGACAGGTGGTCGAGGAAGATGATTCTCGTTTCGAGCGCGAGTGCCATATATTCAATCCGACTGTAAATAGTGTCAGGATCAGCACTGCCGAAGTGATCATAAAGGAAGAGGTTCCAGTCTTTGAGGGTGTAGTCATATGCTTCTTGTAATGTTTCCTTGGTATGTTCTCCAAGATGTAATGCTTTACCAGTAGCTACAGACATAAGTCCTAAAGCTGTTCTTCTATTTGATTCCTCCAGAGCTATATAACCTACTCGTTCTTTCTGGTCTAAAAAGTGAGTCGCCATCTGTCTTGTTAGCGTGCTCTTTCCTTGACCTGTGCCTGCGCTTATAACAGTAAGTTCTCCATATCTACAACCATGGGTAAGCTTTTGCAGTCCTGCAAATGGATACTCAAAGTCGCATGGTGGACTAGGGTTAGTTACTATTTCTAGAAGCGATTGTCCTTCGACGATCCCATCTGGCTGATACGGCGAAGAATTCCAGATAGCTTTCCTAATCGCTTCTGCGTCATTATTCTGCAATGCGTCAGAAGCATCCTTGTACGGGTCTGGTAAATGAGCAATCTTAACTTTCCCAGACGGTAAGATCGCAGCCACTGCTTCCGTCGCCAACTTACCGGCTTCATCCTTGTCGAAGAAAAGGACAATTTCTTCAAAACCTTGAAAAAGCTGTAGTTGCTTCTGTATATCCTTCTTTGCCGACGCAGCTCCGTGAGGTAGTGATACATGCGCCCAGTTGGGGTAAGCTTCCCACCCTGATAGTGCGTCCATCTCTCCTTCGTAAACCATAATACGCTTGCCAGTAGAAGGAATGAGAGACTGACCAAAAAGAGTATCAGTAGTGTTTCCTTCATACTTGAAGTCCTTTAGTTTGGTTTTTGTTTTGAACCCTTGAAGTGTTTTGTTGCTGCCGTAATAAGGGAAGCGTAAAAGTTCTCCATCCCTGTAGACTTTGTAGTGCTGGCAGGTTGATTCGCTGATGTTTCGTTTTTGCAGCCTTTGGGCTGATCCTTTGAATTGAACATTGGTGGGCATGTTATGTGTGTGATTAACCTCGTTTTCTCTGGTTAAGTTTTGACAACTAAAACAAAATGTATTGCCGTCGTCATATATTGCTTTTGCGTCAGATGAGCCACATACTTCACATGGCTCATGTCTTAAAAACTCTGCTGTCATTTCAACCAATCAACTGGTATGCAATGAGCGGCGCACCATAATATTTGATATCGCTCGCACCATTTCGCATACGTTGTCTTGCTGCGCTTAGAGATACGTTTGTATGGATCTTGAAAAACCATACGTAAATCTATGTCTGGGTTGTCCTTGATTACTTGTCTAATCTTGCGTCTAGATGGTGGATCCCAATATCCTTTAACCTCTAGTATCACTCCTTTATTTGGTATTACAAAATCAGGAGTATAGCTGTGCTCTATAACGTAAGGGTATGAAACTTCTTCGTATTCATAGTCAACTCCTAGTTGTACTAATAGGTCAGCTACTTTTTCTTCTAGCCCTGATCGAAATCCCATTAGAAGTCATCTTCTACTGAGCTAGGTGATGTATCTACAGTTACGTTAGGTTCTGATGCTTTAAATCCAGCAGTATTTCCAAACATTTCTGCGACGCCTGCTTCGTCTAAGTCACCTGTGTCTACACCAACCTCTGATTGGATACTCACTATCTGAACTCCGCTCAGTTTGAGTGATGTGCCATAGGTCACGCCATCTCTTAGTATGTATGGCTTTTGAGTAAATCCAAGCTTAACTTTACTGCCTGAATATACTGGTGTTTCTGAATTTGTAATAGGAGTTCCCTCAGTATCTACAACTGGAGGTCTCTTCTCGTCATTCCAAGAGAACTTGATAAGGTATTTACCATCGCTAACCTCTTCCCATGGGGTAGGTTTTAGTGTTGATCTCTTTGGATTCTTTAGCTTTGATTCAGCCCATTTAAGGCAGTCCTCTCGCTCTGTCTCTAGTGTGGAGATTAAGTCATCTCCAACTATCGCTTTTAATGAATAGCCAAACTTGCTTGGCTTTAACACAGCTTGATAACCTTCAAGGGTTACAGGCTCGGGTGTTACGTGTATGTTTCTCATTAACAAAAAAAGTATTGTGAATCAATTACGGCTTCTGGTTTTAAGTCGCCAATAATCGGTGGGTTTTCTTCAGCTCCTATTGCTAGGGCGAAGTCGGTTAGGGGTTCATGCTCTGCAAACAGAGTCATGTAAGTTTTACGTACCAATGTGGACAGTTTGCACATATCAGTAGCTCTACATAGAACTGAATCATGTATCAATGCAATAGGGAAATTGACATCTTTAACTGCAAGATGAAGTAAAGAAGCATCAAGCGAATGAATAAGGTTTGGTGCAGTAGCATTCTTGTGATGTTTTAAGTCAACACCTTTCTCAGCTCCTGCCACACTTATACTTACTCTTCCCATTAATTGACACTGTATTATTTCGCTAGCAGTCTTCATAAGGCGTTGATTAACTACAAAACCTGATGGGGTTGTCCATTTAATCTCTTGCGCTCCAGCTTTAATAGCTCTAGCTACCTCAGTTTCTATCCATTTCATAACTCTCATAGCACCGGGAACTACTTGTTCCATGGCTATACGCACAGCCGATACACATGAGGTTAATTCTTCTTTATCTACATCTACGTCCTTATCCTTAAAAGCATCTCTAATGTACGACCTGTTAGAGAAAGGTTTTGCATTGTAAGGTATAGTCATAACGCACCTTTTGGTGGCTTTTCTATCCCAATGAGGACGTAATCTTTCAGGTATTGCCTCCATGCTCCTTGAAGCGATGGTTGCGTACGCATCTTGAGGTTTATCACTACCTAAAACATTTACCATGCGAGCTGTGGAGGCGTCCTTGGCGAGACCGGCGAGAATCTGTAGACCACTACATGTAGCGTCTACTGCTACAGGGAGATGTGTGTGAAAGCGATGCTCGTAATGTAGCTCGTACCATTCGTTACAAGCAGCCAAGAATAACCAAGGATCGTCTGCATGTTCCCAGTCAGCTACGTTACCAATAGGGTCACGCCATACACGCTCTACTAAAGCTCTGTTTTCGTAGTCATCTATCCAAGCTATACGCTCTTCCATAGTTGCCTTCGATAAACCGTATGACGTACTGAGCTGGAATTTTATCCATTCCATACCTTTCTTAGTTATCTTTGTACCTTCATTGAAGAGAATCAGACTTTTTCCAAAATCAGTATCTTGTGGTGTTAATAGGTTTGGGATGGGATACACACGTCCTCGGTAGTCAAAACTCCAAGGTATGTAATACACCTTATCTTCAAACTCTCTGACTACTTCCATAGTCATCTTAGTTCTACAAGCTTTACGAGTTTCGTTCTTACGTGCAGTATAAATTATCGCTGCTTGTCTTCTCCATTCCCTCCATGTGTCCTTGCTCGCTTCTTCTGGAGGTTTAGGAGGTATCTCATAATGAATAACAGGTCTAAATTTTCCTACGCTAATTCCTCTTTCTTCTAGTTCCTTCGCAACCTCTACTATAAAAGGGTTTAGCTTATATGAAACTTGTTGAATTTTATTAATGAACTGGTAGGGAATTTCTCCCTGTATAGGTGCGTGCTTGACCCTTCTTATAAATTGATGGCAACGTGTTAAATCATTTAGGTAATATCCACCATCCTGTAAAGAATGCCAGTTACGTGGAGGGATAAGCATAGGCTTAGCCAACGGGCTAAATAACTTTGCCATTCGCATAATTTCGTCATGGTGATTCATTAATAATTCTGATGGTTCTATCACTGAATATGTTTTTCTACCTTTTCTTTCCTTTCCTTGAACGAACCAACCAGATACCTCACATAAACAATCTAAAAAGAATACACCTACCTTGGCATGAGTCTTTTCTCCAGCCCATGAAACCCAAGGTGTTATGTGTTGTTTGTGCATTGTAGTTTGTATGCACTTTCTTTTAGATTCAGTACCCCTAGCTTGATGCCAGTAGTTCTTTTTGAGTGTGATGAATAAACCTTTAGCTTCGTTTTCGTAGTATTCCATCTGAGCTTCTGCTTCTAATGCTTTACCTATAGCCTCAACAATAGGAGTAAGCTTATGCTTTCTAGAGATAGGTGAGAACACCATGTCAAATACTATTTTGGTTGCAAGAACTGCTTGGACTGGTGAATCAGTTGGTAGTACATATTTGTGTATTATTGCTTTACTAACATCATTACCTCTTCGATTATATTTTTTCTTTTTCTTATCAATGTATGCAATTAGATCAGGCAATATGGATTTCATACATGATGAGCCATAAACAGTAGCGGACGCATAATTCTTATCCTCTAACTTTTTAGTGTTAGTCATAAGTTTATGTAGTCCACCACTTATTTGTTTACGCTCGAATTCCTGCTGATCATCAATCTGTTTTTCGGTAAGCATGCTCGGTAGATATAATCGTGCACTTTCGTACACTAAATAAATAAGAAAGGGACTAGCTTTTCAGCTAATCCCATCATTTATTTACAAATATCTCTGGGGGATTTTAAGTCCGGCGCGTCTACCAATTCCGCCACACTCCCAAGGGATCTCACGGAATTAATTGTAACAACGCGACTTAACATATCCAAAAATCGTTGTAAAAAGTGATGAAATCGAGATCTATAGACGCGGAAGACTACGCAACCATGGATTCTATAGAGTTAGCACGTTCTGCTTTTGTTTTGTCGGCAGCGTGCAGGTATCTCTCGGTTACCCTTGTTGATGAATGACCTAAATGGTCAGCAACGTCCTTGATATTGACGCCAGCCTGAATCATCAAAGTTCCTGCTGTATGACGTAGCCCATGAAACGTATAAGTTCCATCGGTCTTACCAATATGACGTAAGCACTTTCTAAAGTGTCGACGTAATTGGTCAGCGTTTAGCCAGTCATCGCCAAACACTAGAGTATTCTCTTTGCACCTTCGTACAAGCATTGGAATCAAATCGTCATGTATGCCACATGTACGGTCTTTTTTACCGACTGCTTTTGGCTTCACGATTGTGATAATGCCTGTGTCAAGGTTTACTTTATGTGGTTTTAATGAAAGGATCTTGTCCTGTCTTATACCAGTTAAAGCAGCAAAGTGAATGATGTCAGCTAATGGGTCATGTATTAGGCAATTTCTTGCATAATAAATCATTGCTTTGACGTCGTCTGCTGTAAAAGCATTACGCTCTAGTGCGTCCTCGTCTTCGCTAAATCTTTTAAAGCGAGGGACTGTCCAGTCCTGTCTTAAAAGTTGACATTCTTGACAAAATTTCAAAATCTTTGAAACTGCCGAGATGTATCTGTTAATAGAAGCGTTCTTCATTCCCTGAGATTGTAATTCCCAGCAATCCTCTAATACCAATCGCATAGTTATTTTATGCGGATCAAATGTTAGTGGATGAAATTCAGCAAACTTCCCAGAATATAGAATGGCTGACTTACGTCCTCCTCCGTTAACCCATTTAGGGTCACGTCGAAGCGTGTAGTCACGGCACTCTTTCCATGTAGTTTTCGCCATAGAGGATGTTACGTAGTTGTTCAATGAGGAAAAGACCTTGAGCTGAAAGCTTCATGATCTGTTTCCGTCTGTCGGTATCATCTCGATATTTAACTATCAAGTTGAGACCTTGTTTACCGAGCCGATGCTTGTGAGCGAGCCAATCAGTATTACGCGAAGCACTAGCACTAGGCATGTTCAATCCTTCTTCGCCGTCTTGTAATTGCAATTTACTGCAATCGTTGTGACTAGCGATGTAAAGGAACACAGACATGACTTGTGCTGGCATTTCAGGATCATACGCTCGGAAAAGTTCCACTGCTTTCAGTAGTTTCTCCATCTGATGATCCGTCGTTTTGCGGAATACTTCCATTGCTCTGCGGTTTTGCATGCGGACATTGATACTCTATCAGAAAATTTCCTATGTGGACAGAAAAGTCACAGTATTTATCAGATTCGTATCCAAGATAGAATGAACCAATGCTCACGAGTTCCATGTAATCAGTTGTTATTAATAAAGTACATGGATAATATAGGTAAAAATAACTACGAAATCAAGCGGTAGGCACAATTTCGGTATCGTCCGCTACTTGCTCCGTCATAATCCGTAATAATTCGGACTTATGTACATGGTTGTTAAGTTCTGTTACAAACTGTTCTAGTTTTCTGTTGAAATTCTGTTCGTTCATGGATTGTTAAAGTCGAGTGGGTTTGGCATGAGGTGATAGACCCCTTCCATAGTTGCTAAAGTTACGTGTGTATTTTTCTTTTTCATTTCTTTTTTAAGTCTTTGTTTCGTGTGATGCTCAGACTTATATGTATGCTCTTCAATCTTTCCAGTTTCTAAGTCTTCAACTCTTACAATGCCGAAGTGAGAGCTAGGTAATTGATAGCCATAGATCTTCCAGTCCTCGAAATCTTCGTAGAGCATCTCAGGAAAATAGGATGCAGGACAGCTACTAATAGCAGCCCAGTTATTGGGATAGTATTTACGCTTCATTTTTCTTTACGTCTATAAGGTTGTATCCGTATTGGTCGCAGAATCTCTTGGCATGCCAAGCTGCGTCCTCGTCATTCTGAAATCCAGCATAAGTATGCTGATGGAATACGAGGGAATCTTTGGGCTGATAAGTCAATGTGTGAGTCATTGCGTCCTTGCTGATGCTTGTGAAGAGGCAAAGGGTTTTATGACAGTTTGCTTGTCAGGGTGGTGTTTTTAAGGGTAGGAATGTATTACTAGATATTTTCAGGCACCTTACAGGCGATTCTGAGAGGGCATTTAGTGGCTACATTGCCGTTGATATTCCATATCGTCTATTTCTACTCTGCAATCGTGTTCTTCGCACATATCACTGAATGCTTGAGCGTCCTTGCTGAACTCTTGAAGTTTCTCGAATAGTTCACGAGGTGAGTACTTGTACATTGCATCTTCGCCTAATAGCTCATCGCATACGTTGAGTACAAACCAGTGTTTAAGCATTGGACTATTTATTAGTCCTCCGTCTTCTTCGTAATCATCGACAGCACGTCTGTAATGATGCACTTCCATGATGCCCTCCTTGTCTGGGTCGGGTATTGGTCCGAATTGAAATGCCATAGTGTTAATAGGATGGGTCGCCTGCTGGCTCTGGGTAGTTATATTGTTTTTGTGCTTCTGGTACGTTTTTTAATTGCTCCATTATTGAGCGGTAAGCATTTAATATGTCACTGTGCATGTATAGTTCTTCCTCGTCCATATCGTCCTTGGATTCGTATATCCATTTAATAGATTCAGCAACTTCTTCAGCCTGATGTACAGTTAAAGAGATTGTTTGCGTCCTTGCGTCCATGTTTGTGATGATTGTGTTCATGATTGTGGCGTCCTTGATTGTGAATGATTGTGATGAGTGTAAAAAAATATAAAAGGTTAAGATCCCTGTTATTGTAAGGGATCTCAGGATTATTTAATTATATTATTTCTACTATAACTTAACTACTTTTGATACTCGTAACGTGTGGACGTATAACCTACATCCTTGTGTATGACTTGATAACCTTGATCAATTAAATTCATATGGGTTATATCATTTTGATTTATTGAATCAATTGTTGTATCTTCATATACAACATATAAATGCTTATGCATTAAGCAACCTCCAAGGCTGCTTCTTCTGCTTCGATTCTTCTGAAACAATATGTTTCAACAACGAGCCAAACGCAATAGTTTTTAAATTGAATCGTGTCAACGATTGAAGGGAGAGAAGCTATCTCCTTGAACCAGTCATCTCCATAAATTTCATAGAGTTCTAGTTCTATTTCTTCTTCGTATTCATCGAAGAATTTACGATTTTCATAGTAGTAAATAAAACCAGATACACCACCGCCGCAGCCGTAGTTGGCTACATCCTTGACCTCATCAAGGTCATCAAAGCGTGTATCTAGTGCAAGTGTTAAGCGGTTTTGCATGATAGAAATGAACGAATGTGGACAGAATACATATCTTACAAAGTAAGTATGTAACAGCGTCCTTGCGGAGTTGAACCGCAAGTAAAAACCCAGACGCTAACTACCTTAGAAAGGTAGTGAATCGGTAGCGTAGCCAACACCTGTTTGCTTATAGCAAAGTTGACCAGTCGCAACAGTATTACCTCTTAGGTAAGACAGTTCTCTAACTGCATTCTTCACAAGATCTTGAACCCAGAAACCAAACGACATGTTTGGATTAATCATAAGATTTACAATCTTAGCTCTGCTAACGTTTGAGAATATGTACTCAAATCCATTGGTGAACCTAAGGTTAACAACCTTAGTGAATGGGTTAACGTTGATTGCTTCGATAGCATCTGAAGTACGAGGTGAAGGAGTTGAAGTGAACATAAATTTTGAAAATCGAATTGAACTGTTTGAGAGTTGTTGTAGTTAAGTTAGTTATCTCTCTCACCCTAAAGGGAGAGATAGCTAACATAACGTAAACAACAATCTCTGTTCCCAGTATAGTCCATTCTGTCCACTATCGAACAGAGTGCTTAACACTTTGTAACATTGTATTACAGAGTAATACTATGTTGTTTTGGTATGGCAACAGATCGCTTGACTTGCAGCTCTCAAGCTCGCGATCAAAACAATCCACCTGCCCACGCGTCGCGAATGTTTAGCAACACGCGATATGTATCAACTCTCGGCACCTCGTCGGTCAGGGAGCGAGCGAAGCGAGCGGAACTCCTTGCTATCACTGGATTCTCTGCGGACTATCAATCCGCAGTTCCTGTCCTGACAGGTTCGACCCCCCTCTGGGGGTGTCCTGCCGCCGTCGACTTATATATCACTCTTCAGACATTTTTGTCATTTTTTAACGCTAAAAAGCTTAAAAACATACAACCCAAGAACAACCCAAAATGCTATCTCTAATCCGTAATTATTCATCTTCATCCGGGAAATATCCTATAGTCCATCCATCTTCGCACTCTTCTACTACTGCTTTGTAAACAGGTTCTGAGAGTTCATCCATTTTCTCGTGATACTCATCAATCGCCATATCGACAGTCTGTTCTGCTTTCAGATTTACCCATCTCTGTTCTAAGCCAACCAACATTCCAAGTATTAACCAGTTAATAGGTGGGAAAGGAGTTTTAAGACTCTTATATAACTCTTTAAAATGGCTTATGTTTAATTTATTTTCCATGATATACATACACAAATGATCCACATTGTTGACAAGATAAATTAGTAACTATCTTGTGTTCTAATCCTTCTTCTTCATCTATATCTTCGTCTCCACCCCATATAAGAGGGATATTACATACATAACAGGTCATATAGTTAAAGTAGTTAGTGGTAGTGTTTAGAAGTGATATCTTTCATGGATATCCAGCTAAACTTGTTTGTATTGAGGGAGAGTCCACCCTTCTCTCCCCTATAGGTACGTGCTTGAGCTAAACCCAGTTGTTGTATGCTTTTTTACCTGCCTTTCCTCTAGCCTCTCTACGCTGCTCTACATCAAGTCCTAAGACAAGGTGATTAGTCATAGCTTGAGGGTCATCTAGGAATTGTTCAAGTACATCATTCCACTCTTCTCTCTTCCTTAACTTGATCTGTTCCCTAGCTGAGATAGCTAAAGCATCTATGTAGTATTGGACACCTTGCGCTAAACAGTCGAGTCTATCGTCGTGTTTGACAGCGTATTTCTGTCTACACATCCGACTCATTTGATAGAACAACATGTATAGAAGCCTTTCTTCTGGTGGAGCCTCTCTGTTTGAGTTATAGTCCCATTCGATAAGACTACGGTTAACAATAAGCCTATGTTGATTAAGAACAGGCTCGAGAGTATCAATAATACGGTCTTCTTTTCTGACATTAGCTCTTACTTCTTCTATTAGTATTCGTTGTTTGGTTTGTTGTAAGTGTTTTTTAAATAGTTCCGCTACAATCCCGTCACCGAAGTTAGATTCGATAACCATTGTATTTACGTTGTATTTCTTACAACCTTTTAGTATGTCGAGCAGGGTGTTGTCGGAATAGCCATCCCTGTAGGCACGCATTTCGTGTACATATAGAAAGCCATTTTTTTGAGAGATGTAGCACGCTGCTGTTTCATCCGCTCCTCTTCCTGAAGGGTCGACTGAGCAGATTGTTTCTTGGTATTTAGTCCACTCCCCTTGTAGTGCCATGGGTGAATAGAAGTAATCCCCGGGTAAGCCCACTGTGGGTAAGTCTTTAAGTACGTTCCTTGGGTCTGAACACCATATAACGTTGTCGGGTGCCTCAGTAGGATTGACACTTGTAACAACAAGATCAGCCATTTTGAGAGGAAACTTTTCAGCGTCTGAAAGGCTTGTGTCCAGCATAAATTGCAACATGAAGTTGCTACGTCCCATGGACGCTTCTCTTTCAACGAGGTCATCTTCTGTAAATCTGTCATCAGTAGGAGTCCAAGGTGTTACGCCGTTATCAATGTCTTCTTGTAGCTGTGGAGCTATGAGTCCTTCGTAAGGTGTATTGTTTCTTGGGTATCTGGCGGTCCAAACAAACGGTCTGTAATTCCTGCTTGCCAACTTACGATAAATAGTAAAAGTAGTCTGAGGAGTCCCGAGATACATAATACGGCTATCGTCTTTCGGCGTAAGGATTGATTCGGCTTCTGTGCAAAGTTGAAGAAGTTTTTCACGCATCAACTCCGTCATGCTGTTCCCGGGAACTTCGATGTCGTCTAGGATCATTAGATCCGCTCTGCTTCCCGTTAACTGACCAGTAATACCAACACTCTTCACGGACGGAGCCTGATGAGGTGAGCAAGCGACGTCGAAGGAAATTCTTGACCATCTCCCGTCGTCGCTCTTTGGTTGTAAGTGATTTAGCCATGGTGTTTCGATAATTAGTTTCTGTAGGAAGATACTCATGTTGTCTGCTCTCTCTTTAGAGGCAGAAATTATCATTATTTTCTTTTCCGGGTTATTAAATAGAGTCCAAAGAACAAAAGCACCAGTAATCCAGCTCTTGCCAACTCCCCGAAACGCCTGTATTTGTAGTCGCTTGGGACCACTCTGCAAGTAATCTGCAATTGCATATTGTGCCCTTGTTGGAGAAGGGAGATCAAGCTGGTCCCATAATGCTTGCAGAAACAGCTTGAAATCGCCCTGTAAGGACGTTAAAACGTCTTTCATGTACGAATGTGGATAAATTATGCGAAGTCTTGTTGTAGCTGCTTAAAGAGGTCTTTAAACTCAACGTTTAAATCTAAGCTTCCTATGACTTCATCTGTATCAATGTGAATTATTTCTAATTTGTCTTTTGTACCATTCATCTTTACTGCAAATGGTTCACCAGCAAGTCTTTTGATGTGTCGTTCAACTGCACCTTTATAAGTAATCCATTTAGTATTGTTCCAATTGTAAACATTAGTTGCATCAGAGTTCTTACGAACTGTATTTACTTTCCAGTAGCGACTACTTTGAAGTATGTCGTGTTCTAATACATAACCACCTGTACCAGTCTTACCTTTTCTACCAATACTTTCATTAAGAGTTCTTTTCTCTTTATTAAGCCTATTAAAGTTACTTTTATCTTCTGGTGTAGAGAATCCGTTTTCTGTGATGTTTTTTGTTCTTTTTACTCCAGCTCTAGCATTTATAATGTTTCTTTGACTTTGTGGTTGAGCTGATAAAGCTGGTCCATTAGCAAATTTATGTTTAAGACTATTTATTGAAGTTCTTTTAAGTCTGTATGTTTCTCCGTCTATTTTTCTAGAAAAACCAAGGTTTTCATATTTTTCATAAATTTCTTCAAACCCTACGAAAGCATCTCCACCTTCTTTGTCTGGAAATTTGTATTTCATTGCTAAACCAAAGTCCTTAAAGTGTTCTTTAGTTCCCGGTTTGAATTCGCTATTCCATTCAGTAATTTCATCAAGACTTGTTATTTTTGTGTCTTTAATGTTGTTCCACGTATATACAGGAGATGTATTTATTCGTTGCTGCCTGTCAGCTTTTACGTAGTTGTCAGACGTCTTGTAATTAAGATCGACTGTTGTTTCTTCCGGTATTGGAAGAGATTTTTTATTAACTTTGGATAACTGTGCTTTTACTGCTTGCTTCTTCGCAAGGTCAGCACCTTTAACCGATTGCTTAAGAACTTGGGCAGCAGATTCTTGGGACTGATGTTTAGCCCACGGTCTAATGAGACCTTCTACTATTGCCATTAAAAAAGCCGCCCTTTCGGACGGCGGTTATTGTTTACTTTTTCTTACGCCTTCTTTTAAATGCTTCGTGTTGACGTTTTAACCTTTCAACGTGAGCATCACCAAAACGTTCTCTGTTCCGCTTTTCAATAGCGTGCATCTTCTTACCTGAAGAACCAGACTTCTTATCATCCTTTTTATGTTGGTTTGTAAGATTCTTTCTGTTCTTAGCGTTGACTGTTGTGTAGGTACGCTTGTTTCCTTTCTTTGCTTCTTTCTGTAGTTGTAAGTTTTTCTCAGGATCTACTCTGAAAGAAGACATTGCTTGTTTGCCTTTTTCGTTAGTTACTACTTTTCTTGTTCGAGTCTTAGCGTTGTAGTTAACATTGTTGTTTGTTCTACTAGAACGTTCAGTTTTCTTACCTTTGATTCGTAACTTATTAGAGTTGTTGTTAGCTTCCTTTTGCTTCTTGATGTTTTTGGAAGTAGAGGATTGATTGTTATTACCTTTACCTCTTACTTTGTTTACTAAATTACCAGCTAAGTTTCTAATTCTAAGTCCAGCTTTTCCTACACCTTCTCGATTAGACTTTTCTTTTGCTGCTTTAAACTCAGCCATAGTCATATTCTTTGGCTTAAAAGCTCTGTTTACTAAAGCATTTGTAGCTAGATTTAATGCTCCTGCTGCCAAAGATGCTTTGGTTCCGCTTGAGCTTTGTCCTTTTAAAGATTTGTCGCCAAGACCTGATCTAAGTTTACCTTTTTTACCCAAATCTTTTCCAGCTTTATCTAGTACTTCACCTTTGTAATTCTGATAGCTTTTATTAAGCCTAGACATTAACTTTTGACCTTTTGTCTTAGGTTCTGGATTAGCCTGTTGAGGTGTCTGGTCTTTAGCTGCTAATTTAGTTTGTACTTTGTTTACTCCTTTTTTGCCTAGATCATAAGCCTGTTTAGCAGTATTTTTTAGGAATTTACCAGTTTTCTGAGCACCATCTTTAATTTTTAAAGTCTGCTTATTTTTAGGTGCTTGTTCAGTAGTTGGTTGTTGTTTACGAGGTCTACCTCTACCTCTTTTTGGTGGGTCAAATGGTTTTCTTTTAGCTACAGGCTTCTTAGCTGCTGGCTTCTTAGCTGCTGGCTTTTTAGCTGTTTGCTCTTTTTTCCAAGCATTAAGAGCTTTTTGATATCCAGCCTCAGTTTTATATCTGGACTTTATAGGTTTTTTCATTTTAATTAATGTGTCTGTGTATAACTAACTCTCGTAATGGTTGAAATCCAAATACTTTTCTCATCCATTCGAGCCAATTGCTACTACCTTTGTCTGCATTACATTTTCTGCACGCGCATACAACATTAGTTGTAAGATCTTGACCACCTTTGCTACGAGGCTTAACGTGATCAAGTGTAAGTTCTTTAAATTCATAAGTTTCTCCGCAATAAACACATGTGTAGTTGAAGTGCTCTTTTACTGCTCTTCTCCAGAGCCGTTTAGAATCTGAACTTGTCATGGTTATTAAATTGTGTAAGTAATGTTTTGGACTAGGTAGTAGAGGGGTCATTTACGTATTTTGAGTCGGCTTTTTCTATTGGTTGATGGAGATTGGAGTCTTCCTTTCGTAGTACTTCCTTTGTAGTGAGCAGCATCTTTGCCGTCACCATTGCCATAGGTTCCAAGTTGTCTATTAAGTCGATTTGCATTAACACGTAAAGCTAAGCCCTTCTTTGTTTTGTTGTATTTTTTTTGCTGCGTAAGTCTTCTTTGCTTAGCGGCAGGGTTGGATTTGTAGTAAGAGCTAGTACTTGCCATATAGCTTTGCCTGTACTAATTCTGGATCAACAGTTGGCATAACCTTTGCTAGTTTTGAAAGAGGGTTTCCGTCATAAGCAACACCGCTAATGTCATTAGCTTTAAGCCAATCACAAGCTGCTTTTAAGTCCTGTGTAGTTGCTTCGCCGCTTTTAATACGACCAAGAAATTCTTTAGTAACTAGATTATGCAACTCGTTAAATTGGTCTTCGGTTGCTTTCTTTTTCATTAATATTTTTTAGCTGTTTTAGCTGATCTTTTAAAGTTTGCCTTTGTAGGAGCTCCTTTAGCTCCGGGTTCTCTCATAGATTCACCAGAACCTTTCTTGATTCTTAGGCGTTTGGCGTGGATGTTTGCATAGAGTCCGCGCTTAGCCATTAGACTCCTAAACCTTTTTTAACTATTGCTAGTGCTTTGTCATCTAAGTCATTATCTGTTTGTTCTACTAATTTTTCTAAAAGTTGAATTACAAATACCTTAAATTTGTCAGTTTTTAAAAAGCTTAAAACTATTGGTTTTAGTATTGTTAACATTTGTTTTTGGTAATAAAGATTGAATAGGAACTACGTCTGTACACATATGTGCAACCCGTGTTCCCGGTCTTAGGGTGAAACCCTTTTGTTGTAGTTCGGCACATTTGAGAGCACGTACCAGCTCATGATCTAACCTCATCTTTTCTTCTTGTCTTGCCGCGATGCGTCTGCATTGCTCTAAGCCACGTTTATCAAGAGGAACCATAAAGTTAACTTGAAAACCCCAGTTCTCATTTAACTGATAACTAGATGGGTGTAGTCCATCAAGACCTTCTTTTTCAGAATATGGATTGACATGGTTTCCCATGTAAAAGGGTGAGAAGGTCATAGTTGACCCATTACATGCGATTCCACTGCCATAGTTCTGTCTTGACGAAGTTCCATTGTTCTGGAACTGCACCGCAGAATTTGTGACATTCCCGGTTGCGGCTGCAACAGGGTTGGAGTGATTTGTAACTTCTGGTTCTTCTGCTAAAACAGGACTTATTGTGAGAAGACTGATAAGGATGTAATAGTAGTATTTGTAGTGATGTCTGTTGTTGCGTCTATCTGTTCTACTAGACCAGCAGCTCTTGTTGTTGTTTCCAATGTCCAAGGTAAAGTTATATCTTTTACTGCGAATGTTGTATCTGTTGCAACAATGTTTGAAGAAGGTTCTACATTTCTTCCAGACCAGCTTTTTACTGCTGCTCCAAAGATTTGAGTCTTTTTGACTTCTTTTACTGTTTGGGTAGTTGTTGTCGTTGAGTTCATTGACCCCTGTGTGAAATTTGGGGTAATTGTGTTTGCTCTTGCAACTGCGGGTGACAACAGAGCTAAGAGAAGAATCCATTTCTTCATTTTGGTTTTGTTATTGTTGGTTTTGCCATCGGACATGCTGGAGGTTTGGAATTTCCATTTTTTCCAGTCGTCAAGCCGAATGTGGCGAGTGCGCCCGTAAATACGCTGGCGACGAAAGTGATATCTGAGTTACCAGATTTCTTTACCATAGGAATATCAACGTAGTTCATCGTGATGATGAATCCAGACCAGACAACAACGCCTAGTCTGACTACTGTTCCAAGGAACTCTATCTGATGTTCTTTATCTTCAGCTATATCTTTTACTTTGCCTAAGAAACCTTTTTCTTTGGTTGTCTTATCTTCTTCCATGTTGTTTTTAATATTGGTTTCATAGCTGTAACTAACCATTTAAAAACTGCTGTAGCAGTAAGGGTGGCAGCTACAGAAATCACTGCTGTAGTTCCAGCAGTAATTAATATCTCACTTTCAGGGACAGGCATTCGGACATCAATGATGGGTATATCTATTTGTTTTATACCAGCCGTTTGATTAGTATTAGTTTCTGCTTCAGAATCAGCTACAGTTTGTGACTTAACTCCTTCTGGAGCTCTTAAATCACTAGGTGGAACAACTAAAGGAGTGTACTTTGGTATTTCTCCTATAGGTAATTCAAATTCAAAATTTGGAAAGTCAAAGGAATCTGGTAAATATAAAACCGGTAATTCCATAAGTTTAAAAACCCTTAACTAGGAGGGGTTGGATAAGTAATGTTGTATGGGTCAGTGTGTGTAGTTGGTATGTCCCTCAATGCCTGACGATAAGTTTTCCACTCATCAGACAAAGTGAGATCGCTACTAGCTCTCCAGTCTGTTTTTGCTAGTAATTCATTTCTGGTTGTTCTTACTTTTTCCCACTTATTATTTTTAAGTACTGTTTGTTCTTCCGTGGTTGTATCTTCAACTTTTACGTTATAAACTGCATTTCCCATAATATATGGATCAACTGTAGTTAGCTTTTCTGTAGGTGTTGTATAAGTAAGAGTTTCTATTAAGTCTACTAAATCATTATCTAATAAAAATTGTGTATTAGGACCATTAATACTAAAACTTGTATTAGGAAATAATTGTTTTAGAGTACCAGTCTTTGTAACAGTAGTATGATTAATAATTGCGTATTTTTTCATGATTAATTAATTAAAATGTATCTTGTTTGTACATTAGGAAGCAAGCAAATAAATATAATCAGAAGAACTAATTCCACTCCCGATAAAACCGGGTTGGGTTTGTGAACTTCTACTTATAGTTTGATCTACTGAATTAGAATGCCAGTCATTACCCCAATAACTAAAAAAGGTTTGTGCTGGAGTGCTACCTCTCCAAGAATCACTTTTACCACTTTGTAAATTACCACCATAAGCACAAAGAACTTGAGTATCATTATCTGAATCTCTATTTATACCCCAAATAACAAACTTATCTGGAGTACCAATATTGTTGACAGCACTGTAATGACCACTGTTTGCACTCATATTTCCGCTTTCATAGTTTCCAGCTACAAAGTTGTCAACACTATCTGCACCAAACATGGAATCTCCGGGACTCCCTGCCCAATTGGAATTATTTAGGTTATAAGTGTCTAAGTCTAGTATGGTGTCGTACATAGTCTTTGTTGTTGTAGCAACCAAATCATAAACTATATATCTATTGAAGTCTGATGTAGGGTCTAGACCGTGAGTTCCACCTTTATGCCAATCTGCTAAAGCAATTTTTGTGATGCCTGTCTTATTAAAAAATGCATCATAAAGTCCACTACCCTGATTAATTGCTGTTCTACTGCTAGCACCAGTTGAAGATGCAGTTGCAGTTCTAAAGCCACTATTACCGGTATTACCAAAGACATTCCATCCAGAACTATGATTCGACTTACCTTGTGTAACCATTAATATTTCCCAACCACCGCCACTGTTACCACCAGCAGCAGCACGTAAATGATGTGATCTCATGATCAAACATCTCCAATTGCTGCACCCCATAAGGTGTTAAATGCTTTCCAAAATTCTATAACTGTATAAGAACTTGTAGATAAAGTAGGTGCTGAACCGCCAACCCAAGTTATTGTCGGCCAAGTTAAAGTGTTACTTAAAATGCCAACCATTAACATCATTGATTGTCCATTAGTCAAACTTTCTGTTGCTGTTCTATTAGCTCCTAATGTCCATATTTGAATCATTCCATTGTCAGGGTCTAAATCGCTGCTTGTCCCATCTGGAATGGTATAAACATTTTCATTTATTGCATCTGCAAAGACAACAGAACCTGTAAACGTACCACCTGTTAATGGCATTTTTGTTGCATCTGAGGCTGATAGCCCTGTAAGTGCTGATCCATCAATAGCTGGCAAAGCACCTGTTAAATTAGATGAGGCTAATGATCCAGAAAGAGTTGTAGCGGCACACGTTCCAGTTACACTTACACCAGTAGCTGTAGTAGCTATTTTTGAATTTCCACTGTGTTTTAAAGTAACACTAGAATCCGAAGCAATAGATACTGAATTATTTGAATTAGATAGATGTTGCAACTCTGCAACTTTTATTGTTGACATGACATTTAATTTTTAGGGTATTTGGCTTTTACTGCTGCTCTTTTTATTTGAAGCTCATCTAACGTATCATCAAGAATTGCATGTATGCACTCTTGTATAGTTGGATATTCTCTTTGACGATTTTGCGCCCACAAGTCTGCTTCAGTAGGACGAGCAGCTCTAATAGCTTCGATCTCTGCTATTTCTTCAGTAGTTAAAGGTACTATTACACCATTAATCATTTTATTCATTAGCTTTTTTTATATTTGTACAAATAAATTCGACTCTCGTTGGTATAGTTATTACCCCAACCATTGATAGTAAAACCATTCATTTTGGCATATTGATGTGTTTGATTAGAATCATTGTTAGTGTTAGCTTGAAGACCTTTTCTACCATAAAACTGAGAAAAGCCATCGTCGTAAAGAGGTCTCATGGCTCCCATAATCCAAGGACGCCACCCTGTATAAAACTCAAAATAACCAGCCATATTAAATGTATAACTACCCATCTCAAAGATCCATTTATCAGAAGTAGCATCTTGATGTGTGCCGTTCATATCAATACGCCGCAAATCACATCCATCAGTACTACTTACAGAAACAAATTTTGTTGTTTGGTTATCTAAATGTGGAAAAAACTCAATCCTTGCAGACCAATCGAATATGCCTACGTCTACGTTAACTCTATATAGAGTATCGTAATCAAGACCTGTTTCTGTTATTTCCGCGACAGTGGTAGTCGGACTCAGATCTTTAACAAATTCTAACGATCCACCACTAACGCCAGTTAAGGCTGAACCGTTAATAGCTGGTAGAGTACCTGTTAGATTTGCTGCTGGTAAAGATGTTAAATTAGATCCATCACCTGTAAAGGATGTAGCTGTAACTCCATTTGCGAAGCTAACATTGTTATTAGCTCCAAGTGTTATTGACGGAGTATTGCTTGAAGTTGGTGCAATATCCGTTACTTTTATTTTTGACATAATATTATGAATATGTTAATCCGAAACGGGTTTTTTCTGCATTAAAATTTTGCAATACTTCTGAAGCGGTTAAGACTTTATTTTTATAAACTCTTGCTATAGCTATATCACCATTAAGTCCATCTTCGTATGGATCATCTCCGATATAAAGTCTAGGCGTTCCACCGCTAATACTTCTTATAGTTGTGTAATAAGTTGAGGTATCAGTGAATGTAAGAGTCCCATTAGCGTAAACTTTTTTAACACCAGTAGTTGCATCAACTGTCACTGCAATGTGCCACCAATCATTATTACCAGTCCAACTTTGACCATTACCATTACTTGAAATACTTGAATTAGCACCAGTTATTGGGTCAAAATCTTGGGCAGTCCCAACTTGTCCATAACTTGGATGCCATGCCCATAAAAACTGTTGTGCATCCTGACCTGATGCAGTTCCATAACCTCCCCAATATTGTAAAATTTCATTATTACCATTGGTAGAACCAGCGGAATAAACACTATGATGAAAAGAAATAGCAACAAAATTAGTAGTAGTCCACCATTTATATCTCATCCAAAAATCAAAACTATGACTTACTGATCCAGTAATATCTGCAAAAGAACCATCAAATGACATTCCGGGATCCGTTTGCATTATACCGCTATTATCCTTTCTAAAACTCCAGTATCCTCCATTGTCAGGATTGTAAATAATATTACTATTATAAGATGATGATGTTATACTCCCTACTAAAGAATTTACAGTAGAGCCAGATCCTGAATAAGACGAAGTGTTACCAGCATCTATATGAAAATCAAGTCCACTTGTAACGATTTGACCTGTTTCATTTATATCATTCATCGTGACAGTATAAGAATAATTACCTCTAACTGCTTGTGAAGTGGTTGCAACGCTTTGAACTGAAAAACTACTATTTTGTATTGAGTAGGTAGAACTTTTATCTACACTGGTCATATTAAGTGTAGTTGCAGCACAAAAATTAGGTGCTCGATACCATTGGGATTCGTACATACCAAGTAATGAACCATCACTAGGCAATTTCACAACTGTCGCACTTGTGCTTGCATTATTATAAAAATAAGTATCTCTGTCTATAACACCTACTTGTGCAGCTACGTAAACATTACCTGATTTATCTACATCTATATCTCTTGATTCTACACCATTATTACCTACATAAGTTGGTCTACCAAACGTACGTTGCCATTGTATATTAAGGCTGGTATCAAACTTAGCAATTATAGCATCAGTAGTAGTATAGCTAGCTTCGTTATATGAAATACCACTTATTGTGCCTGTTGTGTAAATATTATTATTCTTATCTATAGCAATAGAATAAAGATACACGTCAAAATTGTTTGCCAGTCCATTAGTTCCAAATTTTTTAAACACTCCGAATGAACCTGTTGATGCATTAAATGTACCAATAATACCGTGAGCATTATTTACACCTATTGTTGTATAACCAACTACCCATGGGTTATCGTTACTATCAACAGCTACATCATATAAATAAACATTATTACCACTGCTATATCCCTGCACACTATATTGCCACTCCCTGTTACCAGAAGAATCAAGCTTAACTATAAAACCTGCTGTAGAACTAACCGATGGGTCATATATATGACCTGTTGCGTAAATATTTCCAGAACTATCAACTTTAATACCTTGAGGATTGAAATCCGAAGTACCTGAATCTCCTCCAATACCTTTTTGCCATTGCAATACTCCTGACGAATTAAATTTCGCAATTACACATGGATCTTCATAACCAGCTCCAGATGGGGTATGAAAAGTATAAACAGCAAGATAAATATTACCATCACCATCTACATCCATTCCATAACAACGATCCAGACTGTTTGAATAAAAAGTTTTTTGCCATTGTAAATTACCGTCAGAATCATATTTAACTATCGGTATATCCTCACCATTACTGTTGTTTCCATAATTACCCCAACCAGCAGCATAAAGATTACCAGCATTATCAGTGGCTAAATTTTCAAAATAAACATATTCGCCATAATTACTAACTTGGTAATACGTCATGCGTTGCCATTGTAATACTCCTGACGCATCATATTTTGCAATTGTAGTACCCTCAACATTAGTACCAGCATTAGTATTAGGTCTTTCACCTCCGCTAACAAAAACATTTCCAGATTTATCTACAGCTACTCTGACTTTAGAAACGTTAGTACTATAGTCTGGTCTAAAATAATTAAACCAATATTTCTCACTTAAATTATCACTGCCTCCTCCAGCAAATAGAGAACTATTAACTCCACCTCCAAGACTTGGTAAAGTCAAGACTGGACTTTGTTTTATATAATTTTCTTTCATTATGCAAAGTTGGTAAAGTTACCGAAAACGCTATAGGTGCTTGAAGCTGTTTTCATTATGGTTATTGAATACACATCAACACCACTACCTGTAGCAGCTGTCGGAGCAGTTCCACCAGCCCACTTGATTGTTTGACTAACTCCATCAATTTGTAATGCAGACATGTAATTTGCAGAATTATTGTTTGCAGAAAATAAAGTCATAACTGTACTTTTACCAGTAGCTAGTAAGCTATCAAACGTAGTACTTGCATTTCCTCTTATATTAAAAGTAAAAGGACCAGAGGCATTAGCCGATCCATTCCAAATCATTCCATTCGTAAGAATATCGTGATTGAATGTACCAGTAATAGCATTTGTGTCATTATGAAATGACTCTTGCAAAACATTAGGATCAAAGACATTTACCCCAGAATATTCCAACTGTCCTACTGCTGAATTTCCGCTACCACTTGCAATACTCTTAACTTTTAAAAACTTACCAGCTTCAATATTATTATCTGGCAGAATCATTGTATAAGACTGAGCACTCGTATGATTAGGAGATTTAAGCTTTACACCATGACTTTGTGCAGAACAGTTAAGTTGCAACATTGCGTCATCTCCACCTGCACCCTTTACTTCTAACTTACCGATACCATTTGGAATAATTCTTACATTTCCATCTATAGTATCAGTTTGAATTTCATCGACTATTATTTTTGACATGATTTAATTTATACAAATGACATTGTTGAACCGCTAGTTACTGTTAATGTAGCGTTTAGTGTTAAAGGACTTGCAGAGACATAGTTATTACCAGCTGTTGTAGTGAAATTATTATCCATAGCATTTTCAGCTTCAACAAATAATTTCTCATTAGAACTGCCAACTAAACCAGAACTTTGATTGACCCATGCATAGTCACTTCCATTCCAAGACATGACTTGATTAGAAGTAGCAGCGTTTTGATTTAAATGTGTATCAACGTTAGCGTCTGTGTATCCAGCATTATCGACCCACGCATAATCTGAACCATTCCAACTAAGTACATGACCTGAAGTAGGATTACTTTGATTTAAATGTGTATCAACGTCAGTATTAGTAAATCCTGCATTACTTACCCATGCATAGTCACTACCATTCCAACTAAGTACATGTCCTATAGTAGGGTTAGCTTGATTTAAATGTGTATCAACACTGGTATTAGTATAAAGACTTCCTTGTGCTGTAACACCACCTTGCCAAGACGTACCGTTATAAATTTTTAACTCGTTATCAGTAGTGTTAAAAAATAAATCTCCTGTATCTAAATTAGTAGTTGGGTTGGATGCACCTGAGTTATATCTAGCTGCAAAGTCATTAACAGTTCCAATATTATTTCCAACTATATTTACGTTTGCTATAGAACCACCAACTGTATTTACGTTAGATACGTTAGTAGCAACTGTATCTAAATTATTAACAACACTAGGTACAGCAAGAGTGTTCATGTCTGCTACAACGTCAGCAGTACCTAATGTATTTAGGTCAGCTACAACATCTGTAGTAGCAAGAACAGCCATATCAGCTACAACGTCAGTAGTACCAAGTATTGATAAATCTTCTACAGCAGCAGGAGTACCAAGTAAACCTATCTCTGTTGCTTTACTTGCAACTGTTGTAACCTCTGTTGCTTTTGGTACGTACCTATGAAATGTGTAAGTATTTAAAGTAGATGAAGTTTCAACAATTATTCCAAAACCTTGAGTAAAAGTTGAACTAGGTGTAGCTCCTGTAATAGTTACAGTTGAATTTCCTACAGTACCATTTGTTATAGAAATAATTCCACTTCCATCAGAAGTAATATTATTAGCTAAAGGTACACTGACAAGAGTACCAGTACCATTATTTACATCAGGGTTCGCATTAGGAAAACTTGTTTCATTAGCTATTGGTACAAAACCACCAACATCATCAATTAAATCAACAATCCTGTCATTAATAGCTGCTGTGGTAGCAATGGTTGTATCGTTATCTGGAAATGCGTCACCATCTTTAATAGTGTCTCCAGTAGATATGTTGAAATATCTAGCATCCGCAGCCGATTGACTAAGGTATCTACTATCAAGAATACCATCAGTTGCTAGTTCTGTTTCTGTATAATATCTATTATCAAGTTGTCCATTATTAAGTTCAGTTTCAGTAAAGTATCTATTATCTAACTGACCTGCATCTAATTCTGTTTCTGTGTAATATTTACTATCAAGTACACCACCAGAGGTAAGTTCAGTTTCCGTATAATATCTATTGTCTAACTGCCCAGCATCTAATTCTGTTTCAGTGTAGTATCTACTATCAAATCCACCCAAAGCTATATTATTAGCGTCTACTTGAATGTCACTAGGAAGATTACCACTACCTAATTTATCTAAATTTACAGAATCATTAGCTAATTTAGATCCATTTATGTTTGCAGTTGCGCTTATATCAGCATCAACAATAGTTCCGTCTAATATTTTTGCAGACGTAATTTGTCCATCTTTAATATCTGCTGTAATTATATTGTTTCTATGTTCAACAGCAGCGAACCTTGCCATATCATGTATGGCATTAAGGTCATTTGCTCTTATAGATGAACCAGCAACAAATACTGCTGCTGGTGTTTCTATATCTGTTTCTCTATATATATGTACTTCTCCGCTCGCGGCTGCTCCTAATACAATAGTTGTTGGATTGTTAGTCACAGTATATTGACCAGTACTAGGGCTACTAGTCACATATGTCTGTGATGCACCCCCAATTGTTACCTTGAGGTCTGTGTCTTTCAGTTTTTCAATTGCTGTAGTGTAGGAGGTGGACCCTGCACTCTTAAATTCTTCAGTTGTCTGTACCGCCATTTGGTTTCACCTATTTAATTATTTAGGCATCTCTATGATCTTTTTGATCGTGCCTTTGTTTGCTTCTCTGTTTTTTAGCTTTTGATTTCTTTCTTCGATGAGTAACTTTTGTACGTCGTTATTGTCTCTGAGAGAAGCCCAAGCTCGTTTCTTAGCTCGGTCAAACGCTCTTGCAATTCGTTTGTAGTGTGGGAATGATCTTGGTTCAACATCGCTCATACCATTCTTTTTGTAATAGTTCATCTCAGCTATAGATACTTGTATTGACTCTTCTGCTGCCATCTTGTCAAATACAGCTTCTAAGTTTTGATCTCCTATAGCCTTCTGAAACATTGACCTAACTTTTGGACTGTCAGATAAGTCTGTTCCATCAGGAGCTGAATATGTAGAAGTTCTCATGTCATAACCACTATTAAATATCAACTCTCTACCGGGAGTGTAATCAATATTAAAATTCACAGGTGAAGCCGCATTAAACATACGAGTAATAAAGTTGTGATCTTTTATTGGTTTACCAGTTAATATGTCGTATTTAATTGGCAGTGGATCTGCTGCAATATTTTCAGTAATTAAGTTTCTATTTCTAATAGAGTCACCAATATCAGAACCTAATTCTCTTGTGTAAGGTGTTAGGACTTTACCTATTTCATTTCTAAGACTAGATAAAGGAATAGAGTTGTTCATCAATGAGGCTACAATTCTTTGCTGTTGTCCGGGAGCACCTGAGAATAAATCTACAAATGACTGTAATCCTGCTAAGTAAGATTTACTTGTAGCAGTACCAGCTAATGCCATTGCTAATTTAGATAATCTATCTTCAGCCCATTCTTCACCCATTAGTTCTTGGTGATCTCCTATATCTCCTACTAATGCAAGTATCTGGTTGTAAGGTTCAAAGGCATCATAGTTAACCCAAACTCCACCAAGTTTTATAGTTCTTGGTTTCCATCCAGCATCTAACCATGCTTGTCTTTGTGTTCTATCTGTTGGTCCATTGCCATGCAAATTACCACTAAGATACGCCATACTTGCCATACTTAATGCTGCTGATCCAATAGCTAATCTTCCGTTCTGTACGGCTTTAGCTGTCATTAAATCTTGTGCATTATGTATTCCATACTTGTGTAGTGATTGAAGATTAGATCCGGGTTTAGCTCTAGCTATGTCATTAAATTCTTTTACTAAGAAGTTAAATCCGGGAGTATGTTTAGCAGTCAGTGCTAATCCATTAATACCTGTTCTAGCAAATAGGAAAAATGGTCTAGCCCAAGGTGCTTCATTAAAAGCTTCTCCTAATTTCTGAGAGAATCCTGTTAAGTCTTGAGTAAGTGTTGCTTCTTTCCTACTGTATTCAGCCGCAGCGTCTGTGATATTTCCATTAGAGTCAAATATTTCTTTATTAAAGTTATCTTCCATATCCTTAAAAAACTTTGAATCCAAGTTTTGGAAGTTACCATCAGGTAATTTATCTGCTGCTTTAAGAAATGCTTTCTCTCTAGCTCGTGCTCTACCAATTATTAATGCAAAAGCATCGTCAGTAGATGCCATTATCTTGGTTGAGTAAGTTAAAAAACTATTGTCATTTAATCCTCTAACCATATTGGCAGTTCTATATAAGATCTTATCTGTTGCATCTCCTCTAGTCTCTGCCCAATGACCATACATAGTCCATTGGTCATCTTGTTTAGTTCGCTCAACATATCTAGTTTTCATTGTTGAAATATCACCAGACCAATAAGAACTAAGTTTTCTTTTAAACAATTCAAAAGATTCTGGTATTGCTTCACGCATTGCATTTAAAGAAGCTAATCCAGCTCTCATAGTTGCACTATCACCTCTCAATAAACCTCCCATAGCCATAGCCATTGGTCGTGAAAATGATGCAGTGGATGTACCCATGATTGCTCGAACTGCTGTTTTAGGTCCAGATAAAACACTATGAGTAAACATAGATCCCATCTCTCTCAAAAATGCACCAGTCTTTTTAGGATCTCCAGCCCATTCACCACCTCTCATCTTGACTTTCATAAATTGGTCAAGGTCATCAAGTGTGTTTATATCTTTAGCCATAGAGATACCTTCAAACATAGCTTTAAAAACATCATCACCACCTTCTTCAGTAGTTAGATTTAAAGCCATACGAAAAGCATCAATACTTTCCTGTACCTGTTTGTCTATCATTTCAGCTTGTAGTTTTGGAGTAACTGTTTTACCCCTCATCTTTCCAAACTGTCGTAGTTGTTGAGATATGTCTGCACTAGCCATCTTTCTAATCCTTAAACCAGCAATTAGTTTTTCAACCATCTTCTGAGCAGGACCATCAATATCTTTAATGTCGTATATATCTGCTAATTCTCTAGCTGCAACTCCTGCATCTCTAATCTCATTAAATAAAGAAGCATTAATCATATCTATAGCATCAGCATATTCACTACTGACATACTCATATAGTTTTTTCTTTCCACTTTGACGTACAAACTTTTCTTTACTAATTTCTTTCCAGAACTCTTCAGGAGTCATGTCAGATGTATTCCTCCCTTCAAAGACAGCTTTATAAGTATCAAGATCTTGTGCATACATTTCATCAAGAGTCTTACCTTGTCTTGCAGCAGTCTCTTTCATCTGCTCAACATAACCTTGACTTCTAAATCTACGTAGTACTTTCTCAATAACTCCTCTAGCTTCTTTTGTTCCTTTAGTAAGAGCTGTAACTTCAGTGTTAGATAGTGAAGCACCAACACTTCCTTCTTCAGAACCAAAATCAGTCTTTTTCTTTCTTCTAGACTTATTTAAATTTTGAGCTGTGTCAATTGAAGTAGTAGCTTTTTGTGATCTGTCTGCTATGTCAGGATTCTTACTTGCTCTAAATCCGGGTTCTTTCATCTGAGTAGCAGCTTCTTCTAATTGTTGTGACTTAACACTTTTTTTTCTAGAAGTAATAAGATTGTCTATTTGATCTTTAGGAAAGTTTCTAGCAACACCAGTTAATACAGTATCGAATATACCTCCAAGAACTAATCCTTCAGTTACGTTTTTAAGCGTATTCATTATTGGACCATCATGCTCTTGTGAAGCGAGTGGTGTGTCTAATAAAGGAAAGCGTTCTTTTAGCATTCCAGAGATATTGCTTTCTTGAGATTCTTTATCTAGCAAGTCAAATCTTGCTCCAGTTAAAGCACCTTGTTTAAGTGTTTGTAAGAAAGTAAGACCTTTACCTACTTTTCCAAATCCTCCAGTTGTGGCTAATGTTGCTCCAACTTCAGTAACACCTCTTATTAATCCTCCCCACCAAGTTTTAGTTTCTAAAGGATCTTCCTCACCATATAGAAAATCATCCCATTCTGGTTCATATCCTTCTTCTCCTGCTTCTCCAGATGCCATGTCAATGACTCTTTCAGGAAAGGTTATTAAGTTAGCAGCAGCATCTCTGACACCAGCTATAGGAGCTTTGACAGTATCAACTATATAGTCACCTAAGTTAGCTCCTTCTGGTTTGTTAACTTCGGCTGCTTGCTCTTCTTGTTCAGCATATTGTTGTTGCACAGCAGCTCTTTCTTGTTCTGCTGCTTGCATATTCTCGACTGCCGCAGCAGTCTCCTCTTCGGATAATCCATCACTTCCAGATAAGTCTATCTCTAGTGTTGGATCTAGTTCTTCATTCATAGTTACCACGGTAATTATTGCCATACGGAAGGCAAGTAAACCGCAGTTACTCGTCCTTTATCGTATTAGCTTTTTTGTTATAAATTGAGGTTTTAACGTTTTGTTCTCCAGCTCCTTGTGCTTCATATCTTGCTCTAGTTATGCGCCCACGAGTCGGAAATTTATAAATAAGATTCTTTACTACATCATCTAACTTGTCATCTTTATCATCATCTTTTACTTCATCTTCCACAAGAAATCTAACTTGAGCATTTGCAAAGTTAATTGGATTAACACCAATTCTCATAGCTAAATCTCTGTAGTAAGTCGGTACATCTTTAAGTTGTTTTAAAGGTGAATTTTGCCAGTTAACTAATCCTTTTTCTATTTCAGCGTTAGATGTAATTTTATTAGTTCTCCACTTACCACCGGCAGATTGAATCATAGATACTTGCATCATGCGGCTATAAGTCTCATCCTCAGTTGCAAAATCAGTATCACTCATGTTTATAACTGCCTGTGGATTTGTAGCTGCTTGCTGTACAGCTTGCTTAGCTGCTGCCATAGCTTGTTCAGGAGTACTTACAACTTGACCATTACGCATATAAGTTGATGAGTAAGTTCTATCAAATATTGCTTGTAAGTTATCTCGTAGAGCTATCCACTTAGGAGATTTAATATCAGTCTCCCCAAACCGATCTGCTGAAGCTTCATTAGTCCAAGACTTAACCCATTCTACACCTTCTTTTTCATCATCTGTTCCGGGAGTAAGTGCTGTACTTTGGATAATTTTATCTTTGTACTTATTAAATATTTCGGTACTAACATTAGCCATATCAAAATCATATACACCACCTTGATAGCGTATTGATTCCGCAATCATTTGCTCTGCCATATCATCATCCATATGACCAGCTAAAGCTCCTGATATTTCAGTAGGAACATAGCCATCATATTGAGATTTGTAGTGTGCCATTAATAAAGTTTTCTGGTCATTTCCTAAATCACCATATGATTTAATAGCTTCTACATCAGCAATAATTTGAGCTTCTTGCTGTTCTTCTCTGGCTTGTACACCTTGCTTTGCTGCATCAGCTAACTCACCAGTAAGACCATCCCATTCTTTCCATGAACCCATAGTCTTAGTAGAACCATCACGAGCTTCTATTTCGTGATTAACAATAGACATAGCTTCTGGATAGGAAATTTTATTTTCACTAACTAAATCAATAAGATTCTCTTTAAAAGCAATTCTTCCAGCTTGTATTGAAACTCTATTTCTTGCTGCGTATCGAGCTGCCCAATCATGGGCTAGTTGATGTCCATCTTCAGGATTAGCAGTAGCAAACCCTAGTTCTATCATCTTTGAGTCTGACTCAGCTACTTGTATCTGGTAAGCTTTTTCTCTTCTAATTGCTTGCTCTTTTCTTCTCTTCTCATCAAACTTATCAATCTCAGGTTTAACAACAGTAGCTACAAGAGCTTCGTTTAATCCTGCAAATTGTCTTGCATATTCAAACTTAATCTTTTCATCTAAACCTGCTTGTTCTGAAGGAGAGAGATTATCTTTATGTCCTAGAGTAACTTTCTGTCCATCTCTAATAACATCTATCTTTGTAGTTTGATAAGCATCGTAAACATACTGGTCATAACCTTTTGCTTTCTGTAAAGCATATTGTTTTGCAACCATATACTTTTCCCAACCAGCCATGTTACGAAATTCTTGAGCGGTGATACTGTCACCGGTCTCTTCTTCGTACTTAGAAGCAAACTCTTGAGTAGCTAGATCGTCGTCGAATAACGCACTTTCTTCACCTCTAAATCTTGCTTCTAGTTCAGGACTTACACCTTTAGTCAGTATGTCTAAAGATATCTGTGCTTCTCTGTCAGCTCTATATTTATCTTGTTTCTTTTTTATTATGTCTCCGACTGTAGATGAAAGAGAGGCTAAACCCTCGTACATCTTTTCGGTGTTTCTGACTCTATCAGCAGAGTTTTTTTCTAGCTGCTGTAGATAATTTTCTTCTGACTGCTGGATAGCTCTATCAGAAGCTTCTTGTTCTGGGACAATATCAAGGATCTCTTGAGGAGTTACTGACTGCCCAGTTATTTGATAATTTGGGATCATTTAGTAAACACTTCCTCCTGTATAACCTTGATAAAAAGTTGGGTTGTAAGGTCCAACATAATTAGTAAACCCTGTATTAGATTTACCTCCACCAGTTCCTCCACCAGCTTTACTGTTGTCCCATTTTTCCATGAGACCTTTGTTACCCATAATTCCTTCACCTAACGCCTGACCCATGCCAAGCATGAATGTCATTCCTACGTTTTGATATACAGGTTCTGGTGGTGCTAAGTCTTGAACTGGTTGGATAGCTACCTTTCCAAACGATCTATTTAGTTGTCCTTTTAACTGTCTATTAACATCACTAACAACATCTCTAGCTTGATAACCAGCTTGAGCTAAGCCTCTGGATCTTAGTGCTTGACTAATACCAAAGTTACCTTTGTTCATAACTAATGCTCTAGCTACACTAGAACCTCTTACACCACGCTCGGCGGCTCTAGCTTCGATCATGCCTTCGTTCTGTAGCATCTTTTTAAAGTCTTCCTGATTCTCAAGAATTGCTAAAGACTTTGCATTATTTAATTGTCTTTGTGTTCGTGAGTAAGCTCGTTGAGCTGCAATATTTGCTTGATCAACTTCTTCTTCAAATTGAACTTTCTTAGTTGCATAAGTAGTTCTTGTTTGCATCCACTTACGTTCTCTGACTTTAAGTCGATGCTCATGTATCCTGCGTTTTTCTTTGTTAGCTTGAGATGCTGCTTGAGCACTTCCTATCGCTGAAAACGCTGGACCTATTGCTGCTGGACTGCACACGGCAAAATTCTATAAAGGATAAATTGTTTGGTCCGTAGGGAAATCTCCTAAGAAATTTAAAACCTAAGAACCTAAGTAACTTGATATGGACTTTGTTTCTTTCGTCAACAATGTTCCACAGTAACTTTTCTTTTCTTGAGTTCACATACCGTTTTGCTTCTCTAGCAAAGGTATGAGGATATTCGTAGATAGCTGGGGTGCAAAGCATCCAGATTTGTCCACCATTGTGGACTCCTGCCATGCCTGCTATCTCGCCATTTGGCACTTCAAAATACACTGAGTCGCAGTTATGTAACCCTACGACTAGAGCATTTAAAGGGTCATGTCCATGACCTTCTGTAACCTCCCGATAATCATCGGGTAATAAATTAGAAGCCACACGAAGTGCAGCTTCCACGGTTGATGGGTGAATGTATTTAGACACGAGTATAGTTATTGTCTGTGTAAACTCCTTCCCAAGTCATGTTATGAATTGTGGCTGGAGCTGGGTGAGTTGATTTAATTGTTAAAGATGAGTTTATATTTCTGTCGTAAATAGGAACTGTTCTTAAATTATTATCGTTATTAATAGATGATGTATTAGCTTGATATGAATCAGCACCTGTTAATTCAAATGTCTCTGTATAGTCAACTCTTCCTGTTCTTTTTAAAGTAGTTTCGTATAAACCTACTGGACCGAATCCAAACTTAACTCTATGTAAAATAGTATTAGCTCTTGTATCAGCTCTCCAGTTTTGACCACTTTGAGTTAGGTAGTAAATAGTAGGCAATTCAACTTCCATGGTAAACAAGTAACCAAGAAGCAAATGAGTAGAACGCCAATCACCTTCTATTTCTACATTAGATCCAACTATATAAGCTTTACTATATTTACCTACATTAGAACCAAGAAGACTATAAGCAACTAGTTGGTTTGTACTTTCTAATCCAACTGGTTTTGGGAAAAAAGTTCTATTTGTAGTTTGGTTGTAACCCTGAATTTCATTACCTGAACTGTCTATTTCTTGTTGTGGGAGAGTTCCTACATTCATTAAATGATCTAAATGTATTCTGTTTTCTGCTAAAGAAATACTGTCAGAATCCATTTTTATTGCATATTTAAGTAGTTGATCTTTACTGTTATTTCTAACTACTACATATAAGAAATCATCTTGCATACAGTGATACTGAATAGTTCCAGTTAATGTCCACTTAAACCAAGAAGCAAGTTTCCTTTCAGTTATTTGATCAAAATATCTATATCCATATAAGGTAGATGTACCTTCTTCACTAAAGAAAATAACTGAGTTTTCTCTTGAGTTAGATATAAGTTTTAAATCTTTTTCAAATAATCTATCTACTACTGCACTCTGTTCTATTACTTGTGGTTCTCCTTCTCTCTGCACTTGTGCCATTTCAAAGAACCTTGAATATTTACCGGCATTATCTAGGAAACCTAATGTAGTACCAAGAGAGATAGGGTTAGTTGAATAGTTAAAGTTGTAAGTAGAAAGAGCATTGATTTTAGCTGTTAATGGTGAGAACACGTCACTATCTGTAGTGAGCATGAATTGTTGATTTTTACTGAATAAAACTAATCCTGTATTAGTCTGTATTCCGTCGTATAAAATTGCTGGATATTCTGAACTAGCTGATATATCTATTGGATCACTAGCTACTTGCTGTATAGCTGACTTACTAAAGAAATTAGTAAAGTCTCCCGGACGTGACATAACGATGTATTCGTCAGCAAGTAGTGCAAATCTGTTTCTAAAGAACAGCATTTTATTTATAGCTTTACCAATGAAAGATGGTTTCTGGTTGGTTACATCATCACCAACTAAAGCATCGTTCCATTTAGGAACGTCATAAGTAATACCATTTATGATGTATTGAGAACCATCTAATTCAGTTAGTCTAAAATGACCGTCAGCAGTTCTTATCAAAACCACAGGCATCTTAGATCTATCAAGTCTTATAGTTCTTCCCGGCTCAGCACATTCTTCCCATGTTCCTTCACCATCTATATATGTTCCATCTGCTTTTTTCTTACCAAAAAACTTAACAAAATGATTATCTTCATCAGCAACACTATTAATAACTTCTACAACCATTCCGTGCTTGCACTGAGAGGGTAGATCTCCTACGTCATTTACCTTTCCAGACACAACATTTAATAGTTCTCCTACAGGTGTAGAGCCATTAAAAGCAGTTGAGCTTTTTATATGTAGTCCTGTACCAATAGTTGTTATATCTGCATTAGAAAAACTATTAAGCGGATTACCATTTGCATCTGTAGCATTTAATATGCCATTTCTAATATCTCCAAGAATACTCTCAGCAGTAATAGTTGTTTCCGTATCAAAGGGTGTTGGGTTTGGTCTGACTAAAGCAAGGTTAGCTTGTGCATTAGATGTACTTACTTGTTCTATTGTTACTCTGTAAAGAGCATCTTTCATCCATACCTGAAACCAATCACCTTCTGCCCAACCTTCTCCACCATGTAGCAGATCATAAGTAGTTGTATATCGTGCTTGATATGTAGTTGTTTGAGTTGTTCCAGAACCAGTTGTGTAAGGTACTGATTGAGCTGTTGTTTTTATACGAAAATAAAGATTACTCCGACCACTTAATGCTCCTCCTGTTCCAACTCTTGCCCCCCCAGTATTTACGGAATAATTATTTTGACCATAGATTGAAAGGTTATAACTATAATTTGGGTCTGTAGTGGTTCCTGCCATGTCATATATTCCACCGGGAGAACTTGTGTCTACAAGGTGTGTACCGCTTCCAACGTTAAATATACGTGTACCAACATTAGGTGCAAAAGCATCTCTTCCGTCACCAGCGTTTGCAGTACATCTTCCAAGGTTATTACTTCTACCACTACCGTAATCTCCACCAGTGGTATGTTGAACCATATACCCATTCATTAAAACACCACCAACATTTAAATTTGATGTTTGACAATAGTTATTACTAGATTTTATTAAGTCTACTTTTATACGTGTAGCTGTGGTAACTGTCCGTGTAGTAGTGTTTGAAAATAGATTTAAAGCATACTGTTTTGCATAAGAAATACTTTTTAACTCAACAAAAATTTCTTTCCCAAAATTTCCAAGAGGTTCTGTAGTAGTATCCATATCAGTAGAAATGGATCTGTTGTTTATATAAGTAAAGTCGTTAAGAGTTAGTGTTTGGATAATTTCATCACTTGTGTGATATAAATATTTACCAGCACCACTTCCTGTAGTTACATCAACTACATTTTTCTCATCACCTGTAAGACAGTCCCACATTCTGACTGTTCCATTTCTGAAAATCTGTCCTATATATTGTTCAGTTTCATCTCTGTAATAATGAAACCATTTACCATCTGTTGAAGAAAGTTTTGTTCTAGTACTTCCATCTGAATTTGTACCATCAGATAAAGATGCCACAAACTTTCCAGCCGGTCTCTTTAATAGTCCTTGTGTAACGTCGGGTAAGGCGTTCACCATGTTTTTCACCTGACCGGGAATCTTTTGCTCGTCAGGTTGTTGTGAAATGCCAGCCGTTAACGCTGGAATAGTTTGTGTAATGTTTGGCATTATCTAATAAGTGCTTTATATGGTTGATAAGATCTATAGTTACTTTCATGTGGAAAGCCAAAGAATGTATGATCACCTTGTTCACAGTCATATTCGATAGAACTAGCTCTAGTTTGTGACTCTTCTAGCTGAAGAAGTTTTACTAGATCTGGGTTAGAAACTAATTGTGTAGCTGCTCTAACTGATGCTCTTGCAATTATGTATCTTTGGAATACTGGAGGTACATTTTCAAAAGTTAGTAAATAAGTTATGTCAAAATATAAGTCTTCAGTAAAGACATCTGTATGTAAAACGTTGTCGTATATTTTTCCGTTCCTCTTAACTACATCTCTGTTCTTGTCGTACAAACCTCCGTGTACGTCATACCTAAGATAGTTAGAAGGAATTGTAAAATTACCATTTGAGTCTGGAGATCTTTTTACATGATCTTCCTTATTAAAATGCCAACCTTCGTTCTGTACATCTTTAGTAACTTCCATGAGAAGTCCATGTATCATTGCGATCTGTGGGTTAGCATATGTGTTTGCTACTTCATCTGTACTGCTAACTGTCGTTGTTAGTGTTCCTAAAGTAGTCACTGGAGATTGACCAATGCTACCCAAGATAGAGTTCACTGCGGATAGTTCGGTATCGGTTCCTATTTGAGTAGTCATAAAAAAAAAGGGAGCCGAAGCTCCCGTATAAAATGTATAAATTTAGAACGCTGAAGGAGCTGAAGCACCAACATAAAGTTCTACTGCGGCAGCAGGGTTTAAGTAGTCTGCACCCATTGCCATTCTTCCAAGGATTACATCACCTTGGTAAACAACTGAAACGTCGCCTGAAGTTACTTGAACCTGTGGTCCAATAGCTTCTACAACACCAGCAGCTTCTTTCTGGAAGATCA
>VMHT01077827.1_pt1 | contig 46345 bp, 47 predicted proteins | sample 4693611 | NCBI WGS metagenome assembly VMHT01 (sample SAMN12280063, study PRJNA550983) | marine metagenome | isolation source: seawater sampled from same location over 5 years 0.02-0.2 micron viral filtrate | place: USA: collected off the coast of southern California halfway between the port... ... | reverse complement strand
CTGACCGTGGTATATCAGAGCTTATAGAGCATAAAAAAATAGACTTTAAAGACCAGATTAAAATAGAAGACAATAAAGTTGTTGGTATATTTAAAACTGCAGAAGATTATCTATACAGTTATGCCCTTGGTGAGGTTAAAAGAATTTATGACACACAAAATAAGCTTGATTCTGATCCTACATATTTACAAGATGATAAGAAGTATAGAGAAGGGTCGCAGTACTTCCATTTCTTTCCTTTCTTAAATAAACACGAATTAGAAAAGTCTTTTACAGAAGAAGAGGTAAATACAGTATACCCATCAGAAAGTCTAGATGGTGTTCCTAAGATAGATATTGTAGCTGCAGAACCTATATTAAGGAAAGCTATAAATGAATTTGCTACAAGTATTATAAATGAATCTGTAGCAGAATTTACAGAATTAAATCTTGTAGATAAGTTTGATAAATCCTACATGGCCTCTTTAGGTAAAGATATAAATGCTGAGACTAAAACTGCCATGGCTGCTGGAGATCTAGAACTAAATTATATAATATCTAATATAGAGCAGCAAATTTTATTTGGAGGTGATATAGCAGAAGCATATAACGGTAAAGGTGCTACAGTAGCTGATAAAATACAATCAGCAAGATCAAATTACCAAAAGCGTTTGATAGGTACAGATGCACCTAAAATACAAGGTAATTATAAAAAACGTGAGTATACAGCAATAACTTTAAACGACAGGTTAAGTTATTCTAAATCTTACGCATACTATGACAAATTATTTGGTATAGGAAGCCCCTACGGAAGTCCTACAAATAAAACTATAGAAAGTACAGATGCCTTAGAGCTTACAACTGTACAAGAGCATATAGACATGTTAAATTTCTTTGGACAAATAGACAAAGAAGTTTACGATTCTATATCTAATAAAATAGATAATGCAATAAAAGACAAAAGTAATACAAACAATTATTACGAGCTTACTGAGCAGGAAATGGCATTTGCGCTACGTCCTGTAAAACCACAGTACGACTTTATGCATCCTGACCCTAAAACAGGAAGATTATCTAGAGTATATAGAAAATCAATGTCTATACCTCTTCTACCTGACATGACTAGTGATTTCCAACTAGACAACTTACGTATAGCAATGGAAAATACTGGAGTAGCTAGAGCAGGACACAAAACATCAGATAAATTATCTCCTTATAAAACTATAGACGCTTACGATGCTAACGGTGATATACTACCTGTAGATCAGCTAACGTCTAATATAGAAGACAACGGTATATTTACTTTGTACAGAGATGGTTTAGGTATACAGCAAGAAAAAAATGTAAAGCTTCAGCAACTTATCGCTTTATCTACGCAAAAATCAAAAGTAATGTTTGCAGGATTGCTAGATAAAATGTTTAAGATAGATGGTAAAGAAATATTAGGAGAAGATCTAAGAAAAAGAAAAGAAGAAATTGTAAGTCTTATATACAAATTAAAGCATGATAAAGTTTTAAAAAGATTTGGTAATATACAAACTGAAGAAGGCGGAGAATTATTAGCTGTTGACGGAAGCGAAGTACAATTAAGCGAGCTTGTATCAGCATTAAAAGAAGAGGCAAAAGCTAGAAACTGGAATATAAACGACATATTCTCTTTAGAACTTAAAAAAGATGGCTCAGGAACGCTTGTGCCATTACCTTTTATACAATCTAGAAGGATGTTGGAAGGACTTATGTTGAGTGTTGTAAATAAAATAGCTGCTGTAAAGATACCAGGTATTACATATGTACAGTCATCTTCTGCAGGATTTAAATCTACAGCAGCATGGTCTGAAGTAGAAGGCTCTATGCGTAACCAAGTAATTACAACTACAAGTTTCAACGAAGCTGAAGGATTACAAGGGCCTAGATGGGATGAAAAAAAGGGTGAAGTTATACCTGGCCAAGTTATGGTTAAGTTTTTCTACAAAGACGAGGATGGAAACGAGCTAGATATAATGGCCAAAGATAAAGCAGGAAATTATATATTCTTGTTTGAAAAGAATGGTAGACTTTTCTTAAATCCTAATACTGTACCTGCAGATGTAAGACATATGATAGGCTATCGTATACCATATCAAAACTTAGCGTCAGAAATGCCACTAGAGATAGTAGGGTTCTTACCTAAGAATATGGAAATAACTTCTATTGTACCTGATGAGATGCTACCTCAAATGGGTAGTGATTTTGATGTAGATACCCTAAACTCTATTATAGCACAGTATATTGTAACTAAAGATACAGATAACAATATAAAAGGTGTTTATAGAAGAGATAGAGTAAAAAATGCAAATAAATTTACAGATGAAATGTTGCTCTTAGATGAGTTGCGTGATATATTCTGGTCTGTAATTACTACAAATAAAGATGCCTATGATAAAATGTCAAAAGGTATTGATGATCCTGCCTTAGAAAATATTGCAGAAGATGTAGATAAAATACTAAATGCAAATGTTCGTCCAAGAACTGCTATAAGTAGAATAGATCAGATTAGAGATAATATATCACAAAGAGCAGGGCAGATTTTAATTGGTCCTGGCGCACAAGCAAACACTCTAAATGCAATATTTGAAGGTAAAAACATACATCTGGCTACACTTAAAAAATCTGGTAATCAAACAACAGTAAAAAACTTTGAAATACTAGGGTTGTTTACAGAAGAAACTTATAAAAGTGGGCCTAAGAAAGGACAATATAAACCACTTAAGTTTAGTGACTTGTCAGGTGAAAACAAAAGTGTATACTACAAAAAAGGTAAAAAGTTTTTTAGAACGTCGTCAGATGTAATAAATATAAAACTAAATGCAGCCATAGATAATGCAAATAAACCTACGCTAGGTAAACTAAACTTTACCATGGATACTCTGCCTACATCTTTATTTATGGATATGGGTGGTGTACCTATAGAAATATCAGGGTATATGATGCCGCAGGAAATTATGCGGGAATATACTAGAGAGTTAGATAAAATAGTGCAAGGATTATCTGATAAGAATGTTTTTGAACGTAAAAGTGAAGCTGAAAAGGTAATAATGGAAAAATACCAAAAGCTAGCTAAACTAGAGGATGTTAATGAAGTAGAAGCTATAGTAGAAGAGTATTCAAACGAAAAAAATGAAAACTTTGAAATGCTATTTCAATCTAAAGCGTTAAAGGAAGAATTAATAATAGGTGCGCCTAACTCTGGAATAGAAAAAGACGCTAAATACTATCAAAAACAGATAGCAATATTTAAAAAGTTTAAAAAGTTTGAGGCTTTTTCTGATACTTTAAATAAACCTAGAAAAGCTATTAACGATCCTAGTGTGCGTGGATTACAATCTACAATAGCTTCTGCTAAATCATACATTAAAAGATTTAATGATGTATTTAATGTAGGCGAAATGGATTTTGTTAAAGGTGTAAATACTTTTAACTCAGGTATTGCGGGACTGAAAAGTTTAGAAAATACAGAGTACGCAAACTTAGCAAAGTATCTAACAAGTGGGTTCACACTATTTAATAATGTATATCCTACAGACACACAGTTTATACGTGACATAGAAGAAGCGTTTATAAATAATACAGGGTCTACAGAAGTTAGTGAAAATATATCAGGTGCATTATATGATGGTATTATATCTAACGGTTGGAGCTACGCATTAGAGCAAGTATTTATAAAAGAAAGAAAAGAAGCTAATAGTCTTTATGAACTACGACGTAAATTATTTGTAGAAGACAATAATATTGCAGTGCAAACTAGTAAGGCACAAAAAGAAGATTGGGGTAAAACAAATGAGTTTGTTATGGCCTTAACACCTTACTATTCTACAAATAAAAATAAAGGTAAAGCTGCTGTAGGTATAGACTGGTCTAGTAATATAGACAATATAGCAATGCAACGAGGTTTTACAGCTTTATTCTTAGGTAATGCAGAAGCTCAAGAGTTTGCTAAAAATTTACTTATGGCTGCATATTTAAATGGTGGTAATCAAAAAGCATCATCTTATTTAAACATGATTCCATTTGGAGCTTTAGAAAACTTAGGACTAACTAAACAGCTTAGTGACAATATGTTTAGAGAAGAAGGGATTACATCTGTAATATCTTACTTAACTCAAGTTATACAACATAGTCCATGGTACGCTACAGAAATAGACATAAAAGATAAAAAGATACGTAAGCATGTTACTGTTCAAGAAGACAATAAAGTTATTACAGGGTTAATTTTACCTAATATAGATGAAGCTAAAGATTTACCTGCTTTAGAAAACTTTATGTATTTAGCAGAAGGAAAAGCATATTATAAAAACTTTTTAACTTATCCAGTAGGTAAAACATACTACTTGTTTACTTTAGAATCTAGCGTGGATAACGGTATATATTTTAAGCGTATAGACTTAAAAGGTGATAAGTTTGGTACAGAGTATGACCACACAGGTAATACTTTCTCTTATCTAGAAGACAACAAAGTAATTAAAACTGTTAAAGATCCTATCCCAGATGGTGTTCCACCTGTAGGAGTTCCTTGGCATGAAGTGCCTATGGAAGCATATGAAGATGCTCCTGGTGTAAATGTTATGGATCCTATAGAAGATTATAATAATAGAAAAGATAATTATGATAATCAGTTAGATGCTTTAATGGATACCATTATTAATGATGGAGAACAAGGAGCATCTGAACTTGCAAGATTATATAAAACAAAAGGTATATACAAATCTTTACCATTTAAAGGGGTGGAGGTACTAGATAAAATAAAAAGAAATGAACAAGGTATAATACTAGGTTCTTACTCAAACCCAACTCAAAAAATAGAAATATACCAAGGCTCTCTTGATTTAGTACAAGCTACTCCAACTAGAGTAGCAAAAACAATGCTACATGAAGCAACACATTACTTTACAAATCCTGCTTTACGCGGTGAAGACACATCACCAGCAGCAAAAAGATTTAAAAGATCAATGGAAGCTTTATTAGAAAGAGCAAAAAGAGAGTTTGATTCTTCTGAAAGGTACCAAAAAACAAGAACAGAAAGAGAAAAAAATAGAAAGAAAAGAATAGCATATGGCCTGTCTAATGTTAGAGAATTAGTTGCAGGAATGGCAGAAAACAAACACCTGCAAGAATTCTTAAACAACATACCTTACCAAAAAGACAGCACTTTATTTGAAAAGATAAAAAATACAGTAAAAAAATATTTCTTAGCTTTAGGTAAGCAGTTAGGATTTGATATAAAAGAAGGTAGCGCTTTAGATGTAGGAATAAATGAAATGTTAATGTTCTTACAGATACAAGATGAAACAGTGCAAGACCCGATACCAGAGTCTAGAACACCTGAAAAAGATACAGGAGAGTTGGCAAGTATAATTGGTGGCGCTACAATGGTTTTAGATAGTAACGGAATGCCTACGGGAGAAGTTATTGTTAATGGGCCTCAAGCTACTCCTACAGATAAACTGCAAGATGCTAAAAATAAAATAGAACAAGAGAATCTACGTAAACTAGAAGATCAAGGTAAGCAAGTTATACAATCTATATTACAAGAGCACAGCTCTGAGTGGCAGAAAAAAGACACTGGAAGAGTTACAGAAGACGGTCAAAAGATAGAAAAGTATTATCACATGACTAACCCTAACGTAGAAACTAATCGAGTGTCTGAATTCTATAAAAAAGATACTTTTACTGGTGATACAAAACTTAGAGATACTGCAGTAAATATAGGTAACAAAGCAGATGAGATTGTAAGAAAAGTTATGGCTAACCAAAACCCTGAAGTACCTGAAGTGTATAACAAGGTAGTAGATGAAATAGCTAAACGAAGAGACAAGTTAATTGCAGATGGTTACAAAATAATATCCGATGAAATTGTTGTAGGAAACACAGATTTAGGTGTAGCAGGTACAACAGATATTATTGCTGTAAACAAAGATAAGCAGGTAAAAATTATAGACGTTAAAACTGTACGTAACGGTACAAGTAAATTGTATGAAAGAGGTACAGACGTTGTAACACCTAAAGGTAAAGAATGGTACATAGACAAATGGACTAACCAGCTGAATATGTACAGAGTTCTTGCTGAAAGAATAGGCCCTGAAATACAAATAGAAAGCCTAGAGATACTACCTATTAGAGTAGATTATGAAGTTGGAGCTGAAGACCCGTCTTATGCTATTGTAGAAAAAGGTATTTCTATAGAAATTACAGAACCTACAGTAGACGATGCGAATGTAAAAAAATTCCAAAGATGGTTACACAGATCTAAATCTGAAATACAGATAGAGCAAGAATTCCCTAATTCAGATTCTTCTATATTACAAGATAGATTAAATCCTATAACATACACAGATGATCAAACTAAAGCACTGTTAATAGCAGCTGACTTTATAAAATCTGATTCTAAAGAAATGTTATTAGCAGGGTATGCAGGAACAGGTAAAACAACTATTCTAGAAAATATTATAAAATACGCCGAGCGTGTAGGTAAGTCAATTTACGTAACAGCTCCTACAAACAAAGCTGTTTTAGTAATAGAAAGAAAACTAAAAAGTGTTAAAGCTCCTGTAAGCCGAGAAACTAATTTGCTTACAAACCATCAGTTCTTATACGGAACACCTGATGAGTCAGGAAAGTTTGTTTTATCAGAAAAAAGACTAGAAGATCTTAACTTAGAAAATGCTATACATATAATGGATGAAGCATCTATGTTAAGTGAAGATGTGATGAAGTCTTTAAATGAATTCCAAGACAGAGGTTTAAAAACTATATATGTAGGGGATGGATTCCAATTACCTCCAGTAGGTAAAGATCCTAATATTTTTACAGATAGAGAATTTTCTCATAATATAGAAATGACAGAAGTAAAACGTCAGAGTTTAGATAGTTCAGTATTAACTGTAGCTACTAATATGCGTAATACTAAAGAAATTACAATACCGTCTACATCTGTTTCTGACTTTAAAATAAATAGAAACAAACAAGAAACATATAGAAACTGGTTAACTACTTTAAAAGAAGGAAGAAACACTATAATGCTAGCAGCTTCTAATCCTGCAAGAATAACAGCTAATAAATTAGCAAGAGAAGTGTTATATGGAAAAGATGCAGATGTTATAGAAGATGGTGAAGTATTAATAGTAGTAGCTAATGGTACTACAGGAACAGGAGGTTTAATAAATTCTCATGGAGAAGAAGTAAAAGATGTAGCTAACGGTGAAATTATAGGTGAGGATAGAAGTAAAACATACACTAAACACCCACAAAGACCTGAAAAAACTACTATATACTATGGGACAGGACAATATTTTAAACCTGTAACCGTACAAGCTGTTTTAGATGAAAGAGGTAATACTATATTACTGTTTCCTGATAGTAAAGAAGCTAGTATGTATCATGGCCAATTTACTACTGGTATGTTTAGTAGAGCATTTAAAATAAATGACCCTGCAAAACTTGCTGCAAATTTACAATTCTTTGAGCCTTTTATAGAAACAACGTTTGACCAAAGAACTAAAACAGAAAAAAAGGTAGTTAAAGATAGTGTTATAATGGCTTACTATGGATATGGTATTACAGGACATAAATCTCAAGGTTCCCAATGGGATAAAGTATTTGTAGACCACGGATTCTCAGGTGTAATACTAGATAGAAATACAGGACGAGAAAAAGTAATATTTGATCCTGCAAGATGGTTGTACACTGCTATAACAAGAGCAGAGAATGAGGTAGAAATGACAATAGAACGTCACCATAGAGAAGCTCCTATATCTAGTATTAAAAATGCAGTAAATTCACAAGTAGCATCACAAGATGCAGCTCCTACTGTAGAAACACCTCAAGCACAACACACATTTGAAAGTGTAGTAGAGCTAGCTATAAGAGAACTTGCTGGGTACAGACAATTAGAGTCAAGAGGAACTAGAGAAGAAATAGTAGAGGCTTTTAGAAAAAGATACAATAACGATGTTCAGGCATTTTTAAAAGATGTAGAACAAGAGATAATAGAAAAAGGGCAAACTGATTATTCTATAGTATCAGACACTATTGACATGCCTGTAAATGCACACGGAGAAATAGCAGAAGTAGTGCAAAGTATTAACGGTAGAATTAAAGCGCTACAACGTAGAAAAACTTTAGCTACCTCTGTAGAAAAACGTATATACCTTGATTCTCAAATAGACTCTTTAAAAGATGACATTGAAAAACTAAAAGAAGGTAATAATACATATGTAATAGAAGATGTTGCACTACGTCAATTAGAATGGGCTAAAAATATTTTAGAAAGGCCTAGGCTATCTCTACAAGAAATGGCAGATGCCTCTAGAATGGTAGATATTTGGAGTTTTAAAAACACTAAACATTTATTATCTGAAGAACAAGCTAAGGATAAAAATAACCCAACAAGAAAAACATTTGAAGACATAGGTAATATAGCCTCTAGTGTAGAGCTAACTATGGCTGCTAAAATGAAAGAGTGGGTAAAAAATTATGTAGAGAAAGTAAGTGGTGAACCATTAACAGATGACTCTATGTCTGCATTCTTAGATATGCAAGATGAAGGATGGTTTAGAGGTTACTTTATAGATGCATCAGGATTTGTAAACCCTGTAGCAAGAGCTGCAGACGGCGCACTAAAGACAGTGGCAAGAAATGCAGAAGACAGCACGCTAAATGAAGTTACAGATATACAAAAGAAGTTTAAAGACTTACGTGCAGAGCTTAAAAAATTAAATATATCAGAAGACATATTCTTACAAAAAGATAAAGACGGAAACAAAACTGGTTATTTTGCATCTAAGTTTGATGAATCTTATTACAAAGATTTAGGTAAAGCACACAGTGAGCACAGAAAAGAACTTGAAAGAATTATTGGGTCTACAAGATTAACAGTAGATCAAATAAGACAAGAAAGATTTGAGTCTTTTAAAAAGTTATATGACACTAAAAATAGTATGGAAGAAGTAATTGACATACGTTTTTGGACAAAAAATGATCATACAGCTGGTGAGTTAAAATCTAAACAAGAATATATACAATATCTAAATGATACATTTGGTGAGTCTGTAGCAAAAGATTTAATAGGCCAAGCAGAAAATAGTTTGTCAAGATATAACTTAGAAGAACTAGCGCACAGAAGAAAAGTTGCAACAGATTTATCTGAGGGTGTTATACAGCCCGCAATAGGATTAACTCTTCAAGAAACTGCAGAAGCTATACATAAAAGATGGGTGGATAAAAATAATCCAGAGTTGTATCTAAACCAAAGATTTAACACAACAGCTATAAACATTGGTTATGGTACGGCAGGATGGAAGTACACAATTGCATACCCACGTCCTGAAAGGACAGAGTACTTTAATAATGAGTTTTCTATTATAGAAAATAATGATATACTATCTGATTTTTATTTATTCTGGACAGACAGTATGGCTAGATACAAAAGTTACTTACCTGAAGTTGCAGTAAATGAAATGTCAGAAAACTTCTTTCCTACAATACAAAAAGATCTGTTAGAAGAGTATATGAATAGAGGAGCTATAGCTGCACTGTCTTACTTAGGTAAAGATACAAAGTTGTACGGCGCTTTATTTGCAGATGAAACTCTAACACTTAACAGAGAAAACGAAGGATTAAAAGCTGAATTAGATGAGCGCGGTGTACCTGTATCTAAGGTACCGTTAAGATTTTTAGGATCTGAAGATGTAGCAGTAGAAGACAGGGCTTTTGACATGGAGCGTGTTATGGTAATGTTTGCAGGTATGTCTATGAATTATAAATTTAAATCAGAGGCAGAACCGCTTGTAGACATATTAATGCGTACAGTTAGAGAAGCAACTAAACCTTATCTAGATTCTAGAGGTAAGAAATTTAAACGTTGGGGATCTGATAAAAACATTACAATTAAATCTGGACCACAGGTTATACAAGAAGCTTTAGATTACGCACAACAATCTATTATGTACGGTAGATCTAGAGAAAAAGTTAGTAAAACAAGTCTAGAGATGCCAGGTAACTTTAGTAAGGATATACTAAGCAGAAAAAGACGAGCGGAAGAATTGAAAAAACAGTATGATGAGTTAAATGATAAGTTAGTCGACGGTACAATTACTAAGGCTCAATTTAATACAGCTGCAGATGCTTTGGAGAAAGAGTTTAAAGAACTTAATATAAAAGCATTTAGTTTTAATAAACTAATACGAGGCTTTGTAAGTTTTACACAACTAAAAGGATTAGGTTGGAACTTATCTGCTGGTATTGCTAACGTTGGATTTGGTATGTTAGCATCATCTATACATGCTGCAGGTGAAGAAGATTACACAAGCAAAGAGCTAGGTAAAGCTTTAAGAATAATAATGGCCTCTGCAGTAAACCCATCTTCATCGAAAGCAGCAGCTATTATGAAACGTATGAACTTACTGTTTGAAATGCGTGAGATAACATATGGATCTCCAGCTGCAAGAGGAGAAAAGAAATTTAAAATGTTAGGTAGAGTATCTCCTATGTATATACAACAATCTACAGAATTCGTAGTGCAAGGTATGTCTGCTATAGCTAAGATGTTAAACACAACAGTTGTAGACCTTCAGGGTAACAAACGTAACTTATATGAAGCATTTAATAAAGATGCTACATGGAATGTAGAAGAGTTTGGTTACCAAAAAGAGTGGGACTTTAATAATTTAGAAGCAACTACAAGAAATTCTTATACTAAGTTTAGAGATGCTTCAATTGAGATGAATAAAAAATTACATGGTAACTATGATCCTAACTCTTTAGTTAAAGTTAAAAGTAAAGACTTTAATTTATTATTTACAATCTTTAGAACATGGGCTTTTGAAGGGTTTAACACGAGATATAGTAAAAAAATCTGGAATGATCAGCTAGGTAGATACACAAAAGGTAGATATAATAGTGTATTTGACGTAGGAATAGTTAACTCATCTAAAATTATGATGAAGTTATTACTAAAACGCGTTACTAGACAATCCACTGATAGTATAATGAGTGGTGTAGAAGACAATCTAGATGCAATAAACTTAAAAAAGACATTTGCAGCTATGAAAGCTCAGATAACTATAATGGCTTTAGGTTTAATGTTAAAAGGTCTAGCAGATGACACTGATGATGAAGAAGCATTATCAGATCCAGCATTAAAAGCGCTACTAAATATATTATTTAGAGTAGAGCAAGATTTAAGTTACTATAGAAATCCTGCTACATTTATTAGTGTATTCAAAGACCCGTCACCTGCACTTAAAACAATAACAGATGTTACAAGAGCATTTGATGGTACACAAAGATATATACTAAAAGATGATTATAGAGGAGATCACCCAATGTATAAATGGGGTAAAGTATTCCCTTTAACAAACCAGATATACAAATGGACCATAATAACAGAAAAAGATTTAGATACATCTTATGGATTATCTGATTATATAGAAGAAGAATATTTTAAAGACGAAGACTAATGAGGTTTACATTTGGGATACAATGGGCAAAAGGCATACTATTTGGAGTAAGACACTTCCAACCTGAAGAGTATGCACCTTATTATGAAATACAAATTTTTTTAGGATTAATACAAATTTTTATAATTATAGACAATGGCAACACTAACAATAACATTGACTGAAGCTGTTTCACTAGGAGACGGCAGCACTGATAGAGGTACTACAAATATACAAACTATGACTGTAGATGAGGTGGATCACAGAATAATGGATATTCCAACATCTTGGGTTAGCATTATTAAATTTGCAGCAGCCAATGCTGCAGGAACTTTTGCAGATGATAGTGTAAAATACTTACGTATCACTAATTTAGATTCAACTAATTATATTACTTTAAGAATTAGAGATAATTCTACAGAATATTTTGTAAAAGTAGAATCTGAAGGTAGTGCAGAAGGAGCAAATCATTTTATACTAGGAGCAACAGCAATGGATGCTGAATCTGGATTAGCATTTGGTACTGATGTGTCTTTTAGAAATATTGATGAGATACAGGTTAAAGCAGATACAGCCGCAGTGCAGGTTGAATACTTTATTGCAAGTCAAGCTTAATAGAAGAGGGGCGTAAAGCCCCTCTATCTAACCTAGCTAACAACAACAAGTAATCAACAACACACGCTAGACTGGTATATTATTAAGTAAATTATCAGCAATAGCTTTACGCTCTGCTAATTCATCCTCTATTTCTTTGATTACATTTCTCTTAGATTCTTCATAGTTTACAATGTCATCTTCCATAGTTGCATGGTCAAACGCTGCATAATCAGATTCTAAATAAATGGTATCATTTTCTCCATTAGTGATGGCAATAGGATAATACTCACAAGTACGCATCTTTGTATTATTATAGTCAGTAGGAACTGCTACAACATTACGAGGACTAACTAATACTTCAAGTACTACACTGTCTCCATGGCCAAAGTCATGCACATACTCCATAGAGCCTACATGTAAACCTGCAGAACAAGTTCTATCAGGATCAGAGTCACACTCTTCTCTTGGCATAGTAACAGGATCACCCATCTTAATAGTCATCCCATGAGAGCCAGAATGAAATGGCTTAAACGTCATAGAATGATTAAGAGTTTCCTCCACACGTTCACCTGTTTCTTCGTCGTAACGAATACTTATAACTTCTTCACCTGTTTCTACATCAAACTTACGTTTAACGCCAACAGCTTTATAAGCTAAGAAATATCCCTTATCAGTGATAGGGTGGCCATTATGTTCTAGGAAACCAAACAGCTGTTGTCTAACACCTTTATCAGGGTTAAGCAAAGTGTTCTTCCAGAAGTTAACTAATGCTTCTACATTTAAACCTTTGTCAATATATTCCAAAAGCTTTTTAGCAAGAAACTCAGGTATCGGGTCGCTTGTACCTTTAAGATACATAGCTGAATTACCATCGAATTCAAACCTACCGTCTGAATTAAATTGTATTTTCTTTGCAGGATTGCAAAGTTCTTCTATCTTTGTAATAATATCTTGTCTCTCTTCAATGATATTATTACAATTGTATTGCTTTACGAGAGCAATAACCAATTCAGCATCAGGAGAATCCTTTCGGATTCTCTTGTGCTTTCCATCAATAATTACTGTAACATCACTAGGTGTTACTTTAGCTACTAAGTAGTTCATTTTCTAATTGATTTTTAGCTGTTAATGTTAATTTAATTTGTTGATTGTCAGGTAGTTTGTCCTTTAAAGATAAGAAATCTTCTATGGATTTCCTAGCATTTACACCGAAGTTTACATGGTTCAAAAGGTCTAAACCTTGTGAGTATTCTACCACTTCTTCTAGCTTATCTATCATCTTCATATTATACCTAACTTCGTCTGGTATATCTAGTTTCATAATCTCTTCAACTATAGGTTTCATATCACTTTCACAACGCCAACAGCTGTTAGTGTTTTTATCATGATATTTCCTAAGAGTCTCATAGAGGCCATACAATAGTCCATTATAAGAATCATAGTTAGATAAGAATTTAAAACTTTGTATATACTTACCGATTTGCTGTGCAGTAATAAATACCTGCAGGTGTTGTGGGCTTTTCATAAATTCATGTGCTGTTATAAATCCTTCTAAATCTTTAAAATCTTTTGCTACATTTTTAGCAACTTTTAGAACCTTATAATGATCCCCAAAGTGATAATCGTAACCGCCATACTGATTATAGATATAATCTTGACTGCTGCTAAGTATCATAGCAACTTTATCAAGTTCATTAATATCTTTAGTCTCAGCATAGACTACAGCTTTTAAAGTAGGATTTTCTGCTTGAAGTTTATCTTGCAGGTCAGAAATCTTGTACTCATGATTAGAATACTTAATCCCTGTTTCATAACCAGTCATTTTAATATAAGCATCACGAGCAAACACCATCTTGTTTATCTTACGACGAGTCTTATTATCAACTACATCACCAAAATTTTCACCAATCTCTGCATCTTCTACATCCTCATATGACATCATAAACTTAGACTTGTGAAGAAGTCTAGATACAGTATTAAATGTAGCTGTCTTCACAAAACTTTTACGAGAGTCACTGAGATTATTAGATTTAGAATCTAGTTTAGCACCTATCTTATGTACATCTGTTTTAAATGCTATAAAAGATTGCTCTTCTCTACCATTTATAATAGAATAACTCTTAAGTTTATTAAAGTTACCTTGAACATAATACATGTGTTCTACTTGCTCCATAGCAGTAAAAAAGCTAGACCAATCAAACAATTCTTTGTTGTATATAGTCTCACCGCCTATAGCAGCAGAGTTACTAGTTTTCTTACAATGATACACAGATATACCATCAAAGAGTTGATGAAAAGCTTTATCATAACCATGTCCTCTACTAGGAGTAAGATTCTGGTTAGGCATGTAAGGTACATCATAAGCTGTCAGAGCTGCCATACTAGCTTTTACAGCTGATGGATCACTACTTTCAAGAGATGAATAGTGATAACCTCCCCCACCTATATTAGATATAGCAAGTAAATACTCAATATAGTCTGTAAGATCACTGTACTTAGCTGATAGATCATCTTTAAACTGCTTCTTTACATTATTAAGAGCTGTCTGAATAAGTGTAATAGTTTTAGGAGTGTATCGTATCTCTTCGCGAGAAGGTACAAGATCAAGCACACCAATCTGAAACTTAAAAGCCACACTAGCATTGTAGTCAGACTTATCTGTTCCTTTAAGCATATCCCAGTTAATAGGATACCTAACTCTACCTACAAGAAGACACGGATCAGCGCCATCATTAGTGATAACATAAGAATCTGTCTCTTCTATCACACTTTTCTTGTGATAATAGTTACGAACTCTACCTATACCCTCTTCAACATTCTTTAATACAATATTGTCAAAGTATGCAAGCTGATTACTAATAGCATCTCTAAAGTCAGAAGCATCATAGCTTCTCTTGATAGGTACAATAATAGTAGTACCATTCTGCTGATCTGTAGCTGCCTGATATACCTGATCCATATGTGGGACGTTATCGTTGTTACGATAAATCATATAATATGTCTCAGTACCATTGTGTCTACTAGATACATAGAAGGTATCTGCATATGCCAAAGGTGACTTTGCACCAAGGCCAAATCCACCGATCTCATAGTTGTTATCTCTCTTAGTAGATGCGCCGAATGTAGTAAATACATCTTGCACACGCTTCTGAGATAGACCACAACCATAATCGTGGAACATCATACACTCATCCACGCCTAGGATGGTGTTCTTCGTAATGTATTCGATACAAACCGTTTCACGATTAGACCAGAAAGACTTATCATCCTCTGTTTCCATAGGAATCTTACCGTCTATCTTTAAGTTTCGCTCACGATTTGCATCAATACAGTTAGAAGTTATCTCACGGACAATCGAACCAATAGGGTCCGAGTATAAATTAATAAGGCTATCCATAATGATAGCCTGTGATCCGTCCGTAATTTTGAATTTGTGTTGTTTTTGCACCCCGATGACTTCATCAACATGGTGCTGTTGTTGTAATTTCAATTGTTTAGTGTTTTTCTAGATTCATATCTGGTACGGAAGAAACCTCCATATCCTCAGGTATTTCTACACCTATCCTATCTTCTAATTCCTCTCTGAGATCTGGATGTTTGAATAAGACTTTTGCAACTTTGTGTGCTGCATCAGTTATATTATGGAACTTAAAGATTTGTATTTTATAGTCCTGGGGAAATTCAGAATACTTACCTTCAATAAATTGACGGTAAATACTCTGATAATCCTCTGGAACATTAAACACAAACATTACATGATTCTTATCAGGATCATATTTACTATGAAATATAGATCTTTTTTCTAAGTATTCTTCATATAATATAAAATCTTTAGTGCCATGAAACTTATAAAGTAAGAAAATATGATTATCCAATTCTGGATGAGCTTTAGATCCTACATAGGTGTTGACTAGATTACGTTTTTTTATATCCATAAAATATGCCATCATAGGCAATATATATGTATATGATTTCGTCTTCATAGTCTTACTCATTAATAAGTTACGGCTTCTTCAAACCCTTGTTTTACGTTAAAATTATTACTCTCTTTGTAGTGCTTATATTCAGTAATTAAGCATTGTATTTCGTTGTTACCTTCTTCTATCCATTCGACTGGAAGTTTATAAACAGCAACATCATACGAGCCCTTAGTGTCAACAGCTACAATAAAAGAATCTACAGTATAATCTGGATATTCAGCTTTAACTGCATTAATATAAAATGCTAGTTGTCTATAATAAGAATATTGTAAGCATGAGTACATAAATCCTGTAACATGCCAATCTCTAATAAGTATACCAGTTTTATTTTTGAGTGGTGTACACTCTCCATAAACCTGAGAACTTGTTGTTTTAAGATCTACAATTGTTGCAGTTTTCTTGTCATGATCTACAATAATTCTGTCTAGTTTAGACTTACATTCTACATCGTGTTGTGTAAAATAAATTTCTTTCTCGTTAAAAGTCTCTACATTTCCTTCTGGTTCTGTAAATAATAATTTATTTGATACAACATGTGCAGCCAAAGATGTTTTACATCCTTCTATAATTTGCCTGTCTTTTTGATTCAAAGCAATTTTACCATCTGCAGCTTTTAAGAATTCATAGAACTTTACATTCTCTTCTTTCTTTTTAAAGCTTTTAAGAATAGTTTCTGGCTTAGAGTGAGATGGCTTATAGCCAGACATTTGATACGCCATATCAGAAATTTTATCTTCTGGTGTACCAACTTTCTCTAATTCAAAATAAGCTTTAATATACTCACCCATTTTACCTCCAACAGGTTCTATATCAGCCATAATAAATTCATCTGGCTCTAAAGTGTATTTATGAATAAGAGTACCAAGCTGCATAGCTCCGCTCTTAGTTTGCATTTCCTGCTGTTTGCGCATTACAAATTGCCTTGGAGATATTTTTAAATAACCCAAGTCACTATTTGAAATGTCTGCTTTAGCGTAATAATCTTGACTCGACATTTTCTTTATCTATTGTTTTAGTTAATAATTCCATGTATTCTGTGTACAGCTCCTGCCGTACTTTATGTGCGTGAATTCTTGCGTTTGCAATTCTTCGTGACCCATCATCTTGTATTTCTTCATTTATATACAATTCAGGATCTTCTAAAGCTTGCTCAAGATAATAGCGCACAATGCTATCTCGCCCACTGTCTAATGCAGACATCAGTAAGCGTATATCCATAAAAAATCTAAGATTGTTAAAGCACTTCTCTTTAAACTCTTTTGGATATTGTATTTTAAGTTTAGACATCATTATGATTTTAAAACGTTAATATAAACTCCTGGGCTCTCTTTATTGTATTCAAACTCTAAAAATATAGGAAGCATTTCATCAGCATTATCATCAGTTATCCACCCGAATTTTACCATCTGATCTTGTATAGTTTGTGCAGGATTAATGTAGTCAAACTTATGTCTACTTTTCCTTACAAACTTAAACGAGATTCTATACGGCTTTTTGTTTTGTGAATCTTTTCCTTTTAATAACTTGTGAAACTCTTTCTTATTTTCTACCCAGTACTTTTTACTATTTTTGTAATAGCGCTGAGTTTGTTTAGACACTATAAAGTATCTGCCCGTCCATCTTCTTCCATTTTTACTCGAGGGTACGTTCCCTGGTATAAATATTCCTCTTGGCATACATATTCTATTAACTCTGCCGCATCCCTTAAGCTACGATTAGCTATAAAGTCCGACAAATCTTTTGCTTTGTAGTCAAAGGTATTAAATTTTCCGTTGGTAAAAAATAACGGTGTAAATCCATATAGTTTCCTATGTCTATTAGCAAAAGACACGCCAGTGCGATCAAAGTCATATAATATGTATATTTGTGCAAATCTGTCATATAAATCTTTGACAACATCTGCAGGAATGACACAACTCTCTGACGCTGGAGCTATTGCAGGTATATCCCATATACTCAAACACATAACATCTTTTAAAGATTTAGTAATCACTAGCGTGTCTCCGCTATTAGGCAGTTGGCTCAAACCTTGTAGGTCCGACGCGCTAGTGTTACTAAGCCATTTAAAATTGCTATACGGTTGGTATACTTTCATTTTTCCTTGTCCAAAATCATACGTATATATAGGATTGTAGCGATTAGCGCTAACAACGAGCCTATCATTAACCCACACGTGTTCTGCGGGTTTGACGTAAAATCGATTAAGAATGTTACAACATATTCCATATTTTGACCAAAAAGTTTTGTCCTCTTTATTATTCCAAGGACGTGATTTAATTTGTATTGTAGTAGAAGATGGTTCAACGTTTTCATATTCTTTTAAATGCTCACCAATATGTTTTTTGGTGGGCGCTGTAAAAGATCTTGTAGATATACCCAACTGAAAGTCGTTATCTACAAGACGATATGTATCAAACCTTTTAAGACCATACATTTTTGTTAGAAATGTAAAACAATCACCAGAATCACCAGTGCTAAAATCTTTGAAAAAGTGTTTACCACTGTTATGTTTAAAGATAGTAAAAGAAGGTGATTTGTCCTTACGAAGAGGAGAGCACATAGCTCTCCCCAACCTAAAGTCTTTACCTATATAGTATGCAAAGATGTCTACACAGGTTATCCTGCTTAAAATTTCATCATCGCTTAATTCTACTACTCTACTACCATACATTAGAACGGCATTTCAGCGCCACCCGTGGCCATTACTGTCTCTGGTGTAACTGGTGCTGCATCTGGTTCAGGTTTAACAAGTTTCTTCTTATTATAGTCTGAGATATAAATATTAGTTTTATCTGCAGGCACATCCATAGACTCGATAAAGTTAGGATACTTTGGCAAAGACGCATACTTACCTCTGTAAATAAATAGCATTCTAAACTTCTTACCTATAAACTTTTGTCCCATAAGAGCTGTTACTTTATTTGCATACTCTGCAAATGAACTAGCACTCTCAATAACAAACTCAGACTCAGGCATAAATTTAGTGGCAATATGTTTAACACGACGAGATACATCTGTAGCTTGTTTCTCTACATCACCATAATCTGGGTTTGCAGGAAACTCTGCGTGTTTTACTGTTGCACCATTAGACTGCTTGAATTCAAAGTCAAGTCTCCCGCCTTTATCCATGTTTAGTGATACGCTAACAAGCTCACAATTTTCTTGAATACCTACTGATGGCATTGCGCCACCTGTACTGTTACTTTCTACGTTACTTCCGTACATTTTTCTCTCTTTTAAAATTAATTATTATACTCTTCGATAGCGTCTGCTACCATTACTAAATCGTTTGGTATTTTAACAGATCCAAACATATCTTTCGGGGTTTTACCAGTATTGGCACCATCGTTTTGTGTAATAAACGAATATGTCATACCATTCTCACCCTTTGTGACATCTGTATACAATACAATAGTAAACATACCCTCGAGAGTTACAACGTTGTCCATCATTTTACCGATAGTTTTAGCCTTTGTGACTTTATTACCGTGTGCGTCAAATGTAACTTCTGAGTGCATCATAAATACTACAAGCAAATCGTCACGCATAGCTTTTACAGCATTGATAACTGACCAAGCATTCTGAGCAATCTCAGTAAACTTTTTGAAACCAGTCTCGTTAGCTCTACGCATATACTCGTTTGCCATTGTGTATTGATAATCATCAACAATAATCGTCTTGATTTCAGGACGTTTATCATTAATGTAATTCAAACAGCCAAGTATCTCGCTTGGTACGTCTGTAGAACAGAACCTACCATTAGGATTCTCTTTGTTGAATATAGGATATTTAGTCTTCCAACCTTTAAACGGTAAAGCCTTACGGGCTACGTTTACAATAAATGTAGACTCAGGGTTTAGATTTTCTATTGAAGTGGATTTCCCTGTACCACTTGCGCCAACTATTAATACTTCTTGTGCCATTAGTTTTGATTTTCTTTAATTCCTTCTTCTAATTCTGCTTTTAATGCTCCTATTAATTCAAGTATGGTTGTAACTTGTTTTTCTTTAGGAACATGTGCGTTCCATGTAGCAATAAGATACTCTTGGTGTTCTTTGCTACGAACTGTCTCTGGTTGCGGTTTTGGTTCCCATCCCCACATAATTGGTTTTTCTTCTTCCATGATTAAAATAAATTGATTTCGGTTTTTACTTTTTCTTGTTCAGCATGCCTTGCCGCCCACTTAGTGCCTCTAAACTCTGGATGATTTTCTTGTAATTTACGGCGACAACGTCCTATACCCTCAAAAGATGGGTATGTTTTGTTATTTAAACCTTTTAGAAAATCTTTAGTGTTTAGTGTGTTAATATCAACACCTTGTTCTAGTAGTACAAATGCATACAAAACATAATCACTATCTCTAGCTTTGGTTTTGTGTAACAGTATCTTTGACACCATCTTCTCGTACTTCTTCACTTTCATTGCTCGAATAGCTTGGTGGTTTAGCATCTAATATTTGGTTATGTGCCAAGTCATTCTCCATAAGAGCAATACAAGGCTCACCCTCACGTACCTTTAGATAATGCCAAAATATAGCATTATCTGTAGGCCACCGCTTTGGGCCGTATGCCCTAATACCAAGCATCTCTGGTCTGTGTGTTACAATAACAATATCAGAGTACATATAACATGCATCTGCACCAAAAATGTCTTGTTTCTTAGGGTAATGTAAATCAGGGTTTTGTATGCGCTCTGACGCTTCTATGTTACGATTCATTTGTGATATTAGAATAAATGCAACTCTAATAACTTTCTTAAGACCATTAAACATAGCCATTAAATCGTACAACAGATCTCTGTCTTGCGCACCGCCTGCCTTTTTTACAAGTAGAGTATGATCTAACATAATTATAACAGGTTTGTCTTTTTCTTTAGAAAAAGCTAGTATTGTAGCTTCTAGAGATTTGACACTACCTGGTATATCTACGTAATTTATATCATACTTATTTAACTTACGAGCTTCCTGTACTGCATTCATATAGTAATTATCGTTCAAACTAAAAGTGTCCGACGCACTATATAATTGCTGTGTAGTAATATTCATTTTATTACTAAGTTTACGACCAATCAGCCGTGAGGATAACATCTCGAAATTAAATGAAAGCATTGCAAAATCTTCTTCTTGATTAAGATCTTTTAATCCTGTCTCAAGCTGACCGAGTATTGCAGTTTTACCGCTACCAGACATACCAGCAATAGTTGTGATAGTCTGCCATTCTATACCACCCATAGATATATTATTAAACTTCTTCCACGGTGTGGATAAAGATTTAATTTCACCTTTACGTCTACCATCTATGTACCGCAATGCAGCACTAGATGCTTTAGATATATGTCGCCATGGTAATGGTTTGTGTTCTTCACTCATATTAAATCTTCTCCATAGTTATTATCTGTTTTAGGTTTTGTAATTTCACAATTTTCATACATAGTCCAAGCTTCTTGATTCAGATAACTACTCATCATCTTCCATCGTGGTCGAAACTCTTTTGTATAATTAGCTTGCACTCTATCTTCTTTCTCAGCCTCAACAGCTTTAATTATAGTTTCATGCAAATCTGGGTTACGCTCTATCAACGATATGTATTTAAGCTTATTACGCTTCATATCATTATGTAGTGGACGGCCTTGATCCTTGCGTGGGTAGGCCAATGCAAATTGATTCCAACAATCCTCACATCCACGCACTTTAAATAGATCCAACGCTTTTTGACGGAGCGTAAGAGAGTCATCGGGCATTATTTTCACAAAGCCACGTTTCTCTAATTTCTTTTCGTCTATAGGTAGGATTTCTAGGTACTTCTCGAGTTGTTTACCGCTTTCACTTTTAATTAACATGTAAACAAACTCGCTTGGAGTCAGTTTGTTGCCCTTCAACTTGGTTAAGTTTAAAGACACTTTCATCGCAGTTTAAATATTTATCTAGTTCCTCTTCATTTAAATTCATCAGCACATCATCTGATAAACATCTTAATTCTTTATTGCACTCTATACAGTTACTCATGACATAATAAATTACCGTCATCATCCCAATATTGTGCAGTAACAAGATATAAATATACATCATTTTTGTTGACTTTGCAACCAAATTCCATACGCATTATATCTGTAACTGCTTCAATATTAAGAGTTTCTAAGTCATCATAATAAAATTTTAACACGTTATATAAATGTCTTATTTCATTAAGATCAACGTGTTTTCCATTATAAGGACTTTTCTTCATACATTTATATTAGAACGGTAGGTTCCCTTCTTTCAGCATATGAAGATAAGGGTCTATCGTAAATTCTTTTGTAAATGTATGTAATTTGGTATACTTTTCCAAAGCATTCATAGGATGCGCAGCTTTGAGTGCCTCTGTGCATGCATTATATGCAGACCACGCTGTACGGTCAGTAAATACAGGGGATTCAAACCATTCTTTAGTTGCTTTGTTTAGCTGTGCGCCATTTAAAACACCTTGATTTACGAATAATTGGCCTAAATAATTACCTGCGTCTGTATCGCTAAATTCTATCTCTTCTAGAAGTTTCTTAGCTTCAACAGACTGATCATAACGACGATCTACATCATCAAACAACTTTTGTATAAGAACATCTAAATCTTCTTCTACATTCTGAGTGTGTTTACGCATCTTAATAATATCACCTGTAAACATGAGGTTAGAGCATACAAATACTGATGCCCCACCACATACACCTATAGGTAATGTCTTATCATAAGAATTACGAAAGCCAATACTTCTATTCATACCGCTACCTGATAACTGAGAGCCGTCATGAAATATCATACTACCAAACATTTGTTGGCCTCTATGATTTACCTCTAGCTTTGTCTCAAAAGGTGAGGTATTGTAATGCTTTGTACCTGCTTCTTTAATCTTTGTTACTAATTCTTGGTGACTTACTGGTACGTAAGTCTCTGTTCGCTCTGGTGTCTTAATAAGACCTAGATCAGCGAAATCTACTAATTTTGCCATTACTTCCGTCGGTTTTAGGGTATTTAATTGTTTTAACGTAACTATATTTTGGTGGTGTTTTTGGATAATCAAATCCAAACTGGAGTTGGAATATATCTTTTGTAACTAATCCTGTTGTATCCTTCTCTTTCTTTTTTGCTTTCTCCTCTTTAACTACAGGAGTGTACTCATGGTATCCTTTTTTCATACTAAAATATATATCTTATTGTGTTCCAAGGTATGATCTTTTCATGTAAAGCTTTAAATGCATCTATGTACAAGTGCTTTAGATGTCTAGCATACCTTATGTTAGTACCACCATATTGCGAGACTTTCTCTTCCTGTATTGCAGGATTCCATAGGTGTACTTCTGTTTCAGGGTGTTTTACCAAATTTTCTTCATGTTTCTTTTCGTTATGTGTTAAAAATATTACTTCTGCTTTAACCTGATCTTTATACTCAACATAATCGTTAAGCATTGTGAACAGTTCTTCGTAATCTTCTAGCCAATTATCTTCTACAATAACAGGACTAAAATTAACATGCACATCATAACCTGCATCTATAAATGCATTGATAGCTTTAATTCTATCTATAATCTTAGATGTACCTGGTTCATGTATTGTAGACATATACTGTGGCATTAAACTAAATCTAATACGTATTTTACCTTGCGGATCAAAGTTAATTAAATTTGGATTAACATACTTAGTAGCAAAACTACCCATTGCAATAGGATGATCTCTAAAGAATTCAAAGATTCTTTCCCACTCATGCATTTTGTAATGCAATGCAAAGTCTTCGTTACAACTAATGTCGTACGTAGTATAATCTGCATGTGTTTGATTGGGTTTCTCCACTGGTGTGAAGTATGCATGGTTGTTTATTTCTGTAAGTATGTCACCTGTATTTGTTGCTACACTCAACCCTTTAGGCTTATGGCGCTTCATATAACAATATGAGCAATTATATAAGCAGCCATAGCCAAAGGATGGAGATATAAAATCTGTGCTACGACCCGAGGGGCGTATCAGAAATGTCTTTCTCTTTACTTCCTGAATTAACTTCATTAATAAAGTTTTGTATGTTAGCTCCCACTTCTAGTCTTGCCACTTTTTCTATTAGTTTTTCTATAACTCTTTCGTGACGATCCAGTCTTTCTTTGTTGTCTTCTACGCTCATTTTCTTTATCTTTTTTCTTTTGTTTAATTACTTCCCATGTCACATATATTAATATGACACATATTACTCCTAAAAATACTTCCATAATATATGGTTTAGTTAATGATCAGGGCAGGTGTATAACGCAGATGTTGTATGGACCTGCCCTAATCAAAACAATTTTGCAGCGTTCACGTAGCTTGCTCTCGTACTGAACTCTCCTGTAAATTAAATTCAAAAAACTTATTAATATAAGTAAAAAATATGGAGAGTTATACAGCCTGTGGTCTTATTGGTATTGTTGAGACATTACCGCTGGCTGTAATAAAATAGGCTGACAGGTTTTGTTCTGAAGTCTTACAAAGAGTAACTGTCATCATTAGGGTTTAACTCTTAATCACCCATGCCTAATTTACACTGTAATTTCATCTATGCTTTCAGCCCACACTACATTCTGTCCTTCTTGTCGCTTGTTAAGCCACGAGACTTCCTGCGTGTTAGGCGCATAGAGATTAATAATAATTGCTGTCTTACCTGGTACATAACGAATAATACGGCCTGTACGCTGTATGTTATCTAGCTTCTTAGAATTACCTGCAGCTACAATACCTAAAGAACAATCAGGTACATCAAAACCTGCATTCAAAGCCTTTACTGAGCTTATCACACGTTGTTTTGTCCTACCGTCCTTGAACTTCTTGAGTATCTCTACCTGCTGTTTCTTTGTACGTTTACTGTGAAAGCTTAAACACACATCACCCAATTCTTCTTGCACCTCATCTGCAAATTTAGTTGAGGCACTGAATAGCAAAGCTTTGCGGTCATCAAACTTTTCCAACAGTTCTTTAATAACAGGTATCTTAGCTTGAGAGTTCTTACATATATCACCACGCTCACGCATAGAGTTATAATATATAGCTGCAGCTGCACGTAAACCAGGATCAGCACTACTGTCCTGCAAATACTTACGAGCATTGTTAAATGATTGTGCACCGCCAAAGCCTAGCCTACCTGCGGCATATCTAAACTTCTTGTTTGCTTTATCATATGCAATTTGCTCGTCATCATACATAGGCACAGCTAAATTATATACAAGATAATCACTAACCCACCCATTCTCATGACACTCCTCAATAGGAACTTCATCAATAACAGGTGCATACTCTAGTAATACTTCATGCATACCATCTGAACGCTCTATTGTAGCTGTAAGGCCAAAGATATATTGATATGTAATCTTATCAAATACTTTAATAAACTGCTCTGCACCATATGCATGTATCTCGTCACATATAAGTAAATCACATTTAAGTTTACTTTTATATGCAGTATTGATAACAATTACAGTGCAGTGTTTATTTACTTTATTTTTACGCAGTTCTTTCTTCCACTGATTTTTAAGGTTAATTGTAGGCACAACTATTATTATACTACCATCTGGCCTAGATTTAAGCAATCGTAGTATAACCATGATTGCTGTAAATGTTTTACCAAAGCCTGTAGCTGCTAGTAATGTGCCTCTACCTTTATTGTCAGCAAACTTCTGAACTATCTCAAGTTGTCTCTCTGTTCTACTACTTACTTTTTCCATACTGTTGATATTTCTGTTTCTGCTTTTAGTAGCCCTGATGGTATAATATCTAGTGTTGACCGTTCCATAATCTCACGCAACTCTTTGCACCATGTGTGAGCATAGCTCTCATGTACAATAGTGTCGATTTGATCGTGAACTGTCATTACTAGTTTAACAGGTAAATCGTTCTCATAAATATGATCACGCACCATAATAAGCGCAGATTTACACATGTCAGCACCACTACCCTGTATAGGTGTGTTCTTGCTAGCACGTTCTATCTTACCCATCATAGCTTTATCTGTGCTACTACCTTCCCATGCGTCAAACCATCTGATACGACGATATGGTGCATATGTTTTAATATGCCCATTTTGCTTACCATAATTACCAAGAGATTCAAGAAAGTTTTTAATTGCAGGAAATGCTGTGAAGTATTTCTCAATCAATCTTTCTGCTTCTTTGATACTGATAAGCAATGTGTCAGCTAGTTTATGTGGGCCCATACCATAGGCTAAACCAAAGTTAATACTCTTTACATTTGTGCGCAGTTTCTTGTGTTTACTGCAATTGCATTTAGCTTTTGACTGCATATAAGCACAGTCAGTCTCTGCTGCATTTTGCCATTCTTTACCATAAACTAAATCTGCACACACGCTATGAAGATCTTCTCCATCTTCTAGCGCCTTAATCCACACGGGATCTTTACTCCCTGTGGCTATAATACATAGCTCCTGTGAGCTGTAGTCGCCTGATACAAATACATAATCATCTTCACCACTAACAAAGCAGTTACGATAATCATTGTCTGCAGGTATCTGTTGCATGTTAGGCTTACCTGATGCAACCCTACCTGTATTTAGTATTTGTTTGAAGCTTGTACGGATTCTACCGTCACTATCTACGTTCTCAAGGAACTTATCACCATAACTTGTAGCCAACTTGGCCTGCTCTTTGTATTTAATGTATGTTTTAACAAAATCATCTTTACTGTATATATGTAAATTCTTACCATTTACATCTTCTACATCAAGACCATACGATTTAAATACATCAAGTACTTGTTTTGGTGAAGACCATTTTACATTTACTTTTCTTAACTGTGATACATCCATAAATAAATCACCTTGTACATAGTCATCTATAAACTTATTAAGTTTTGGATTAGATTCTATGTATGTGTCAAGTATATCACACATACTTGTAACTTTATATGCTGCTTGTTTAGCAAGCCTAAGCCAATTATCTTTATCTAAACCAATGCCATTGTACTCAATATCTGCATATGCTAATGCAGCATTATTTTCCAACATAGCTGTAGTACGTAAATTTAACCTTTCACACGTATCTGACTGATTATAAAATAGATGCACAAGCTGTTCTATGTCTTTAGCACCATATACTATTTCAGATTCAGTAAACTCATCACTACCTTTATTAATAAAGTTAGATCTGGTAGATTTGTCTATAGTTATATTTAGTTCTCTTTGCAGAACATTATTTAAACTATGTGACATCTCTTTACCACAATGTATAACTTGTGAAATTAGCATAGTATCCCACACATTATTAAGTCTTATATTATATTGTCGTAAGAACTTATAATCAAACTTAACATTGTGTAGTATTTTAACTGTATATCCTTCTAGTATACCTCGCAATGGTTCTATGTCTACACATCTGGTGTCAATAACAAACTGTGTGAGATGATCACCAATCTGTAGCATAATCATATTGTCATCTATATGATTAAGGCCTGTTGTTTCTGTGTCTACTGCAAGATAGTCTGCATCATTACAATAGTCTACCACATCTTGTATTGTTGCAGTATCACAACAGTCAAGAAGTTTTGGATTTCCTACGAACTTTATCATTTAGATCTTTATTTAAGGTTCTTAATATACTATCAATCTTTCTTACTGCCCATAACTTGTTGCATTTGTTTTTCGTTATTGTCATGAAACGTGAAAGAATATGTACTTGCTTTACAGAAACTTCTAAGTTCCTCTCTGATTTCTTGTTTGAGTTTTGCTCTGCCATACCAATCGATTTTATTTAGTAAATGGAGGTCAAGTTTATCAAATAATTCTGTAATAAACAAGTTATCTCGCATAGTTAATTGAAAGTCAAGAAAAGAAAGAAGCGTGAAGTAATCACGCCTCTTTTCTTCTGGTAACTCATTGACAAACAATGTCATACGAGTTATAAACTCTTTATTACTTTCCATCTTTTCTTGGTCTACCACGCTTTGCTTTAGGTTTAGCTTGAGTTCTATTGTCGATAGTAGAAATATCTAGCTTATTGAGAGTTGTGCGATTAGCACACTCTCTTATACCTTCTTGCATGTTTACTAATTCTTTACCAATCTCTCGATTAGTAGCCATATTCATTAATAATGTAAATACTGATGTAATTATAGCTAGAATTGCTAATAGTAAAGTTATTGTTGTCATAGTTAGTTTATTAAAGAGTTATGCATGAATAATTTTTGGTAACCTTCTTTGGTAACACCTGTTTTAACAAATCTTATTTCTTCTTGCGTAAATGGTAAATGCGCAAGCTGTGCATCATTGTCAGCATCATAAATAAGTTTAACTTGTTCTAATGTAATGTTAGAAACACCAAACTGTTTGCCTGAAACAGTGCATGTGCCTAGCACAGCGCCCATACCATCATCAAAGATGGTAACGAAGTAAGAGTCGTCGCCAATGCTAACGACTCTTACATCTTTTTGATCTGGCATATCCATATTTACTATGAATTAAGATCATCTACCATTTGAGCAGCTACTTTTGTAGCGCTTGCAGTTGTAGCTCTATCATGAGCAATAAATACATCTTGTGCATTTACGTCAAATGATATGTTACAATTACGATAGATTGGGCTACCATTTTGCGTGAGTATATCACCTGTAGAAGGATTTACCTTTGGCTGTTGCTCACCACCTTCCCAAGTGCGTTGTTCAAACGTCTCGGTTACAAGTAGTTTACATGGTTTACCAATTGCAATGGCAAAATCACAGCCTTCTGTGATGTCATACTTCTCAATAAACTGCTTAGACACAGTTTGATACGCAACACGTCTTTCAACGCTGTCACCTACACCTGGATAACCTTCTAGAAAGAAGCCAAGTGGATTTGCCTCTGCAGGCTTTTCTACTTCTTGTCGCAACATTAACTGAAAGATTTCAGGGTTACGAGTTGATAAAATTTGCTCAACCTTTACGGGAGCTGCTGTTGTGTTTGTTGTGTTCTCCATAGGATAACTACTGATTATTGATTGTTGATTAATAAATTACTTGAATAAAAGAAAGAGCTTTCACAGCTTTCGCCAACCTATATATTGTAAGGCAAACTCTTTCTTAGCGATTATGGGAAAACGCTTGTGAAGCACATGAGAATCGAACTCATGTTTATACCATATGCTTCAAGTTTATAGTACTCTGAGATTACAAGTACTAATTGATGTGTCTTTATTAGGATTATAACCCGCCAAGGTCTTTCCCTCTGTTATCCACACTCTTTTGAAGTGTATCACATCAATGACGGTTAGTATAGCTAACCACTCTTATCGATAATACCTACTCACACAATAATAAATCTATAATAGAGTAGCGAACCCTAAAACAAATGTTTCTTGTGCGAACACCTATACCTTGCGAGTATAAAATGCACTACATTCACCGAGGTGTGTAGTATTAGTCACCTTTCGGTACTATCGTCCACTGTCTTCTGCTTTTTTTTAGTTATGTTTAGCTTAATTAACTGCCAATTCTTGGGGGCGCGCAGTGGAGGTTGCTATCATCCTTTTGAGATGTAAATACAACACGAGCCCATATGATTTGTCAAATCACGATAATTCAAGACATCCTTAAGTTTAAGGACACCTATGTTACTGAACAATACCCATACATAGTCTGACAGACTATTTCTGAACTTGTTCTACAGATTATTCTTATTGGGATTACTCCCTCAACGTTGAGCTGGCAACTAACGTCACACGTTCACTCAGGCGATAGCCCTCTGTTTCTGTGTGATACTCTGCTTGCGTAGATTGACCATTGCTGGCAACCTACCAAGAAATAATGAATGCCCTTGGTAAGTCTTTTACACATTACTGTGCTTATCGGGCCACGCCCCATATTTTTAATACTTGCTTATGAACAGACCATAAGACTACATTTAGCAACTACGTCAGTCACTCACGTGTAATGTTAAACACTTTATACGCATTGCGCATCTGTTTATAATCAGAGGCTACACTTAGCCCCTGATTTCTTGATAATAGCTATAAGATCTATCAAATCTGTAGCAGACATGCCATCTGGCAATGTGATAGATATACTATTATTATTGTGATGTACACGCTCTTCACGTGGCTTTACAACAGTCTTGTTTATATGCTCTTTGAAGTCAAGTAAATCTAAAGTCTTCTTAGGTCTACGACTGTTGGCTATACGAGAGTATGCTTTCTTCCAATATGGATTCTTAACTCGCTCGCCACGAGTATTATACCATGATGGTTGTCTTAAGCGTACAGTTAAATCTTTAACTGATTGAGGTACTCTACCTCTTAGCTTTGCTTTGCTCTCTTGGAGCATTTTTACGATCTCTTGATGGATCTCTTCGTGTGTTATCTTCATAACTCTCTAAAGGTTTTAGGGTGAATGGATTAATTTTATTATCTCTTTTGAATTGTGCTATTGCTCGTTTTACGCTTAAGAACTCTTTATGTTTCATGATAGTTAGTTTAAGTGAGTAAATGAAAAAGACTAACTCCTAGGCTATTGCCATCGTCGGAGCGTCTTCCCATATTATCTCATTCTAAGGCATCATGTGTCATCGCACCTAACATGAATATCTCCATGATAGACTGTGGATTACACTTATAAATTACCTCACGAAACACCTCTGCTTTACTAACACCACCTTCCACTGTTGTCTTATCTAACAACACCTTCATGATATTCATTTCGTTCTTCTTCATCTTATCGAGGTCAACATTTAATGCATCACTAAGTTTATTAGCGTCAACATCTATGCTTAACAATTCATCGATAACAAATTCACGTACTTGATTTTCCTTGTTCATAGGCTTGATTACTTTTTGATTACTTTATTGATTTAATTAAAGGAGAGCATGTTACTGCTCTCCTAATTAGTTTTGGATTGCTAATCCCTTTTACGGTACTTACATCACCAAAGCAATAAGGTGAACGCCTCTGTAAATAAATATACATGCGATACTATTAGTTAACGTGGTTGTATCAATTCCACTATTTAGCTATAATTTATAATGTACTTACTTATCTTAGCTTTGAGAAACAACTAATTATGTGCTGAAGTGAACAGCCACGCGACTGATGTCACGAAGTTATTGCACTTTAGCACTAATAGTCTTAAAGAACGAGGTGCTACTGTACTTCACACCTGTGTTCCCGAGCTTACGCCTTGATAACGCGCGATCTATGGAACTTGCCTGTCTTTGAAAACTTAGCTTGTCCCTCATAGAACGCCGTATCAGACTCCTCCTTAAGGATAGTATAACCTACGAATACTTGACCCACCTCAAGCGTTTCCGCCATAGTAGTTGCCACGCATTCATAAGCTGTTGCCACCTTAAAGTCTGCTCTTGCGATAATCCCCATAAGCGAACCACTTTCGACATCAGTAGTAAATACCACTGTTGTCCATTCAGGTTTGCTCGTAGGTTTTATTTCCGCAATACGAACTTGATTTCCCATAATATTTATGCACGGGGGTTTCTCCCACCGCAATTTTCAGTGGGCGGTTTTCCTGAAGTGGTATACTCTTTCATTTCTGCACAAAATTTTTTTATTAAAAATAAAATTGTATATTGGCTCCTGTTTTGATTGATAAATTTTCAATTGGTTTGGTTAAAGGCCCCTCTTTTTTTAGAGGGGTCTTTTTTTTATAAAAAATTTTTTGTACGTTTGCCAACTGGGTTACCGAACTAGCACTTCAATCAGAGACGATTGTTGGAACAGACAAGTATCTTCGTTTGATGTTTGAGAGTTGAACCAGCAATGACTCTCCCAATTGAAAAGTTAGTGGCGTTTCAATTTGGTTTTCTTTTGGCCACTTTTCTTTTAATAATTAAGTGTGAGATATGACAGATCCAAAAGAACAAGCAAAGATAATATGGGAATCATGGATAACGGATTCTACTGTAGAGGAAGAATACGTATATGAAGGAGAAGGAGAAGAAGATTGATATTATGTTTTTATATACAGAATTAAACAAGTTCAATGATGTGGTTTTCACGGAAAAAGGACACACATACACTGTCGGGGGGCAGGAAGCTATATCCGTAACCACATTCATTGGGCAATTTAAAGAAACTTTTGAGAGAGACTTTTGGGCAGCACGTTCTGCAGAAAAAGAGAATGTAAAACTGCAGGACATTCTAGATAAGTGGGATTCGATTAGTTTACGTGCATGTAATAAAGGTAGTAAATTTCACGCATTTGCAGAAAACTACATTAATAATAAGATACTCACTAATGTAACATATGACTTTGATATAGATATGAAAGCGTATGACAAAATCGAATCCTACTTTTTAGAATTTTATGAAGAATCAAAAGAAAATCTTATACCTATTCGCTCTGAGTTGTGCGTTGGTTCTCGCGATCTTGGGATATGCGGTATGGTTGACCAGCTCTACTATTCAAATACTCTTGGAGGGCTGGTTATATTTGATTGGAAGACAAACAAAAGAATGACTTATAAAAGCAGGTACAAAAAAAAGATGCTTGGGCCTGTATCTCACCTAGACGAGTGTGAATTTTCTACATACTCTTTACAACTTTCCTTATATAAATATATTATAGAGTACGAAACCAATCTTAAAATAAACGATTGTTTTATAGTTTGGTTTAACGAAAAGAATGACACTTATAAACTTATAAAGTGCGCAGATTATAGAAAAGAAATTATAGACATGTTGGATTATAATTAATTTTATTATATTTGGTGCATGATAATACCAATTAAGTCTGACATACCGCAATCTTTAAAAGCGTACTTACAAATCTTAAATCCTGTGTTAAAACTAAAGGATAAAGAAATAGAGGTGCTATCTAATTTTTTATCTATTTGGCATAAAAATAAAGATAACAAGAATTTAGATAAATTATTATTTTCTACTCCAGTTCGTAAAATGGTAAGAAAATCTATAGGTATGTCTGAAGCTTCTTTTAACAATCATATTACAATGCTTAGAAAAAAAAGAATGATTGTAGATAAAAAGATAAATTCTTTAATCCTTGAAGGGGTTAAAGATACAGGTATTGAAATAACATATAAAATACAGTGGACAAACTAGTAAAACATTTATCTAAGAAGTATAAACTTAGCGAGTTTAAAATAGAGCTAATAATTAAGTCTCAGTTTGGTTTGCTAAAAGAAATAATTGAAAATGGAGAATTTGAGTCAGTAAGGCTTAAACATTTAGGAATGTTTACTGTAAAAAAGAATAGGTTTAAATATTACAAGAATGGCAGAAGAACAAAAGGGGGCGGCAGCAAAACTATCTGAAATTTTTAACGGATGGAAAAATGTCGTGTTTCCAAATGAAAATGTAGAAAAAATAGCAAAAGCTCGTGCTAGTATATGCGCCGATTGCGAGCACAATGTTAAAAGTAGGTGTAATAAATGCGGGTGTCCGTTGATTGCAAAAACAAGATCTATGCAATCACACTGCCCACTTAAAAAATGGTAACTATGATTAATTATGAACCTTTAGGAAACCACATTGTTGTGGAAATGCCAAATGTGGCGAAGGAAACAGAGAGCGGAATTATTAAATCCGAGTCTATGTTAAAAGAAGAAGCAGATAAAAGAGACGGGCATGCTAAAGTAGTGGCAGTTAGTCAAGATGTTAAAAATGTTAAAGTTGGAGATACTGTTGTCCCAAAAGGCCAAGGATTTATGGTTATGGTAGACGATGTTGAGTATTTTCAAATGAATATGTTTGATGTACTAGGTATTGTAAAAACAAAACCTAATATTGAAATAGCACCTGTGTAATGATATTAGAAGGATTTGATACAGATGTAAATTTCTGGAAATTACATCCGCAACTTAAAGTCCCCCTCCCGTTTGCTTCTATCTACAAAGTAGATAAGAGCAAATCTAAAAGCAAAAGCTCACAGATAATGTGGGCTATTGCTCTTTTAGTAGACCCTGATTCTAAATTTTCTAATATTTCTTACCCCACTCGAAAAGATATAATTGCTAAAGATCATCTTAAAGATGAAAAGTTTGATTGGGAAGAATACAAAGAAGCAATGGTCTATTATGAAAGATCACTAGTTAGTCCTGCTAAAAGACAGCTTATGGTATGGAATAAAAAAATGGATGAAAAAACGTTGTACTTAGATACACTTACTTATGAAGATAATGCAGATACTATCGAAGGACTACTTAAGACAAATGTTAAATTGTTTGAGGATTATGAACGTCTTCTTAAACTCGTGGATAAAGAGACTAACGAAGGCTCTACAAAAGGAGGGGCCGAAGAGTCCGCGTCCGAGAAAGGATTGATATGATTATTAATAAAGCAGCTTTTTTACTTGAAGAGATACCTCAGTTCCACCCAGCTAGTGAGGAATACTTGCTATTTTGGAGGGAAGAGAAAAAAAGATGTATTGAGGGTTACTGGGTAGGCGGAGTATGGATGCCAGGTAACCTTTATTTTTATGTAAACTTTTGGACAATCCTTTTAAATAAAACTGCACATTCTAAAACTAAAACCCCAGGCAAACCATTTCTTAGAGATCTTGAATGGGAGTTTTTCTACAATTGGGTGGAAGCTCGTGGATTTTCAGGATTTGAAGATGATAAAGAATTTACTTGCGATAGAGAGTTTATAGGAAAAGATAATTACGTGCCTGCTGCAGAATATATGCGTAGAACACATAAAAAGAATTTAGGTAGACCATTGTGGGAAAATGAAGCTAAAAACTTTATGATGATGGGAAGCCGTGGATTTGGTAAATCATATTCTGTAGCAGGAGGGGTTGCTGGGCATGAGTTTGTGTTTGATGGCATGAAAGCCTACGATCCTGAGCTTATAAAAAACCCACCTTCTACAGAAATAGTTGTAGGAGCAGGAGATGCTAAATATTCAGGTGATATATTAAAAAAGACACAATTTGGATTAGATAACTTGCCTGGTGGCATAGAAATTGGAAATAAATTTTTTCCCTCTCCTTTTTCTAAACAATATGGAGGTAGCTGGTACTCTGGTAAAGAAATTATAGCAGAGTACAAGAAAAAACTTGGTGGAACCTGGAAAGTTATGGGTTCTAAGTCTAAAATTAAACATAGAACATTTAAAGATAATCCATTTGCTGCCAATGGTACGCGTCCTGCTGTAATGGTACTAGAAGAGATTGGTATGTTTAGTAATCTTAAGGCATCGCATGAAGCTTCTGTAGAATGTATGAAAAATGGTGCATATAAGTTTGGAAGCTGTATGTATTTAGGTACAGGTGGTGATATGGAAGGTGGAGGTACTGTAGATGCAAGAGATATGTTCTACAATCCAGATGTCTATGATATGATTTCGTTTGATGATGAGTGGGAAGATAAAGGAAAGATTTCTTACTTCGTCCCTGCCTATAGAGGATTAAATCAATATAAAGATGACAATGGTAATACGCAAGAACAACCTGCTAAAGAATATCTAGATAAATTTAGAGAAAAATTAAAGGAAGGTAAAAATGCAAGAAGCGCTTTAGATGCAGAACTGCAAAACAGACCGCTTGTACCATCTGAAGTATTTCTTACACGTACAGGTAATTTATTTCCTGTAGCAGATTTATTGACTAGGCTTTCAGAACTAGAAGCCTCCAACAAAGAGCGTAATCATGATTATATCGGAGAGCTCTATGTAGATAGCGATAGTAAAAAAATTAAATGGAAGCCAAATGCTAAACTAAAACCTATATATGATTTTCCAATTAGAGGTAATCAAGACATAACGGGATGCGTGATTATACATGAAATGCCTTATGAAGATAAAGATGGCGATATTCCTTATGGCATGTATCTTGCAGGTACTGACCCTTATGATCACGATGAATCTACCACCTCTTCTTTAGGATCTACATTTGTACTTAATAAACTTACAAATCGTATTGTAGCAGAATATACTGGAAGACCAGAAACTGCTAATCAGTATTATGAAAAAGTAAGACGATTACTTAAGTTTTATAATGCTAAATGTTTATACGAGAATGAACGTAAAGGGTTGTTTCAATATTTAGAGCATAAACACGAAACATATCTTTTAGCAGATCAACCAGAAATAATAAAAGATGTAATACAGCATAGTAAAGTAGCTAGACAAAAAGGTATGCACATGTCTAAGCCTTTAAAACTATATGGTGAAGAGCTTATTAAAATGTGGTTATTGGAGCCTTACGAAAAAGACGGGCTGCTAAATTTACATAAAATACGTAGCATTGCCTTACTAAAAGAGCTTATATCTTATAATGATGTAGGAAACTTTGACAGGGTTATGGCCTTTATGATGGTTGTATATCATGTAGAAGAAGTAAAAAAGATAACAGTAGAAAAAGAAAAGAAAATTTCTACAATATATGATCAGCCTTTTTGGAATAAGCCTTTATTTGCTAGAAATAAAAAAAGCTTTTAGCTATAAACGAAAAAAGTAAAAATCTAATTTGGCAGATTATTATTTGCGACATAAATTAAAATTTATATTTTTGTCCTTTAATTCGCGAATTTTAAAAAAAATATTAATATGGCAACAGTAAATGTAACATTGTCTCTTTCAAGCTCAGATTTATTTGCAAAGCAATCTTTGAGCTTTACAGAGACAGACTCACTCTCTCCTGCAGGAGACCAACAAGTAGTGGCAAAGCTGTACTTAACAGGTAATGGTACCGAAGATAGTATACATGTAAAAGAAATAGAAGGTACAGACGATAGATCTTATCTTTTTATGCGTAACTTAAGCGTAACTGCTGGAGAATACGTAGAAGTATCTAGGCGTGCAGGTGGCGCCGCCGTTGCGGACGACTCTACAGCAAATGACTGGTTTGCAGTTTTAGGACCTGGAGAATTTTTATTTATTCCTCTAGCAAATTGCGAGTCTATAGATTTAGAGCCAGCTGCAGGTAATCCTACAGTTGAGTATATCTTAATGGAAAAAGCAGCATAATTTTAAAATAATATAGACATGGCAAACGCAAGCTTAAAAGTAACGTTTAGTATTTCTAGTACAGATTTATTTGATTCTATTAATTTATCAAAAACTGTAACAGATACTTTAACAATAGACGGTGATAATCGACAAGGTTTAACCACAATGAAGACTACTACTTCGTATGATGATATTAACGTAAACGCGTTAGCAGGATCAACAGGTGGCGGTAAAAAAGCATATGTATATGCTAAAAATCTTGATGCAACAGATGATCTTATTTTTGCAGATGACGGAAATACACAATTTGCACAATTAGCTCCAGGTGAATTTATGTTTTACCCAAGCGCAGATAATACAAAGATCCAAGTTAAATCTTCAGCAAATACTCCAATGGTAGAATTTCTATTATTAGAGGTAGACTAAAACTAATTTATGCCTTACATAGATTTTCCCAGACAAAAACTGAGTCGACGGAAGAAAACTCAGAAATGGGGGGAAGAGTGTATAGAATCTGGACTAGGTTTAGTCGGGCTATACGATCATACACGACGTAGTTCTCGCTTTAAGAAAAAGCGGAACTACGATTTGTATAATGGTAAGTTTGATAAAAAAGATCTAGAGTATGTAACAGATCCCCTAGGACTAGGAGGAGCAGCAGAATTACCTGCCACTCTTCAGTACTATGATGTTGTTTCCCCTATATTTAATTTGCTTTTTGGTGAAGAAGCTAAACGTAAGTTTAGTTATGTAGTTCGTGCTATAAACGAAGGAACTATCACTGAAAAAGAAGAGCAGATGAAAAAGTCTGTTGTTGAAATGTTTTCAGGACTTATTCAACAGCACAGACAAGCAGCAGCTCAACAAATGGGAGATCCTGCTAACCAGCAGCAGGCTGCAGAAATGCAACAACAAATTGAGGCTAGTATTCCTGAAAATTTAAAAAGACTGCAAAAATATTTTGATTACGATTTCCAAGACATGGCAGAATCTTCTGCTCATAAAGTTTTGCAATACTTAGAAAGAGATCTTAATCTAGATACTATGTTTCAAAAAGGTTGGGAAGATGCTTTAATTGCAGGAGAAGAAATTTACTGCATAGAACAATTAGCACAAGAACCAACTGCAAAAAGAGTTAACCCTTTAGAATTTTATTGCTTACTCCCACATAACTCGGACTATGTAGATGATGCAGATATTATTGTAGAAGATACATGGATGTCTGTAAACACTGTTATTGATAACTATTACGAAGATCTTACTCCTAAACAAATAGATGATTTAGAAAAAGAACAAGGTAATAGAGGATCTGTACAAAGTAACAGTATATTAAATTATCCTACAGAGAAAAAGTTATTTATAGAAAACAGAGAAGGACAAGACACGGGTAATGTATTTAATTACTATGATCAAGATGGTAACATTCGGGTTACAAAAGTAATTTGGAAATCTATGAAAAAGATAGGTAAGCTATCTTACGTAGATGAATTAGGTATGCCCCAAGAAACTATTGTTAACGAAACATATAAAGTTAACGAGGAGAAAGGCGAGTCTTTAGAATGGGTTTGGATCAGTGAGTATTGGGAAGGAATAAAATTAGGTGAAAATATTTATATAAATATTCGACCAAAAAATCAACAGTTTAGAAGAATGGATAATCTTTCTTCTTGTAAATCTGGATATGTAGGTACAGTTTATAATGCAAACAATTCTCAGTCTGTATCTTTAATGGACAGATTAGTTCCTTGGATTTATATGTACATAACTTTATGGTACAGGCTAGAACTAGCAATAGCAGCTAACCAAGGTAAAATTGCACTTATAGATTTGTCACTAGTTCCTGATGGATGGGAAATAGAAAAGTGGATGTATTATGCACAGTCAATGAAGTTTGGCTTTGTAGATTCTTTTAACGAAGGTAAAAAAGGGCAATCCACTGGTAAATTAGCAGGTAATATATCTACACAAAATAAAGTGATGGATATGGAAACTGGTAATTATATCCAACAGCATATACAATTATTAGAGTTTACAGAACAGAAAATACAACAATTATCAGGAGTGACTCCACAAAGAATGGGTGCAATATCATCTTCTGAACTTGTAGGTACTACAGAAAGAGCTGTAACTCAATCTTCTCATATCACAGAAAAATGGTATGATGTACATAACAGCACAAAAGTAAGAGTGTTACAAACTTTATTAGATGTAGCAAAAGATGTTTATTCTGGTAAAACTAAAAAGTTTCAGTATGTAACAGATGATTTAGCTACTGTAACATTTAGTTTAATGGGTGATAAGTTTACTTCTTCTGAGTACGGAGTGTTTGTGTCTAATGCATCTAAAGATCTACAAGCTTTAGAAGCTTTAAAATCTTTAACTCAAGCAGCACTTCAAAATGATAAAATGACTATATCTGATGTTATCGAAATTTATAACTCAAGTTCAATTGCTGATATTAGAAATAAGATCAAAGCTTCTGAAGCAGAATCCCAAGCAAGAGAGCAACAAATGCAAGAACAGCAAATGCAACTGCAACAACAACAAATGCAGATGCAGCAACAAGAAAAACAAGTGCAAATGCAATTCGACCTCGAAAAAGAGAATCGAGAAGATGCTCGCAACAGTGAGGACAACCGCACGAAACTGGAGATAGCTAGAATGAACTTAGCTGGTAAAGCTCAAGATTCTAATATAGACAATGACTCTAATAATAATGAAGTAAGAGATAATATAGATATGGCAAAGCTTGAGCTAGATAGACAAAAGCATCAAGAAACCATACGAAAAAATAAAGCAGACGAACAAATAAAAAAAGAACAACTAAGAAAAAAGCCAACTTCTAAATAAAAGTATAATTTTAAAAATTATATTTTAGCTATAGGTTACTTATTTTAATTGTGTCTAGACGTATTTTAAGTTTGCAGATAAGTATTAAGTTTTTATTTTTGTTGACTGATAACTAAATTTTAATTATGGCAATAGGTGAGAATCCGTTAGATGGATTAGATTTGAGCGTTTTGGATAACATTACTCCAGAACCAAAGGCAGAGGAAAAAGCCACGGAGGAAAAGACAGAAGACCCAGGTATATTTAACCCAGAGTTAAAAATACAAGAGGTTGATGAGATTCCTACTAAAGTAGAAGAAAAAGATGAACCTGAAGTTAAAGCTGCTGCAGAGCAAGAAGAAGAAATTCCGCAAGAGAAAGTGGAAGAAGACTCTCCTGTTAGCGATACAACAGAAGGAAGCAAAGAAGAAAACGAAGACGGACAAGACCCGTTATTTGTTTTTGCGTCAATGCAAAGAGATGCTGGGCTTATAGATTTTAAAGACGACGAGTTTGAAGGCTCTGAAGATTGGCTATTAAGTCAAGTAGAAAAATCAGTGGCAGATAAAGTTTCTGAATATAAAGAAGCTATGCCGCCAGAAATTAGATATTTACTAGATAATTATGAAGAAGGTGTTCCTTTAAATAATCTTATAGAAATGTCTAGCAAAGAACAGACTTATGATTCTCTAAATGAAGCAAATGTTGAAAAAGACGCAAGTCTACAAAAAGCTTTAGTTAAAGATCTTCTTACAAGATCAGGTTGGTCTCAAGAAAGAATACAAAAGAAGATAGAGAGATATGAGGATTCTGGAGTTCTTTTAGAAGAAGCGCAAGACGCTTTAGCCTCTTTGAAAGATATTCAAACGGCAGAAAAAGAAAATTATGTGGAGCAGCAAAAGCAAGAACAAAAGCAAAAAGCTGAGGCACACAGACAATGGCTAGAAGATCTAAATGATCATATCGGCAAAAAAGAAGAAATTTTACCTGGATTCAAATTATCCCCAAAAGATAAAACTGAATTATATAAGGGTATAACTAAATTAGACAAGAGTGGAAAAAATGAAATCATGAGAATGAGAGAAAAAGATCCTGAGTTTGATTTAAAAATAGCATATTTAGCAACAGTCCTAAAGTGGGATTTTTCAGCGTTTGAACGTCAGTCAACTACGAAATCAACTCGTAAATTGGCAGACGCAATAAAAGGTACAAGAAAAACTGGTTCCAGACCAAGTAGAGGTACTTCTAATAATGTTGATTTTGACACTATGAGAAAATCTCTATGATAGGAGCTATTTATTTATAAACAACAAGTAATAATTTAATTTAATTAACAATGGCAAACACAATTAGTTCATTACAAATGTATGCTCCTAAAAGTTGGTCTGGTCTTACAACTGAGAACCACCTAGGAAGCGTATTTGCACAAGAACCAACTTTGGTGTCTAACATCATTAGTAGAGTTTTTGGTATGAATCAGTACGCAGGTATTGATTATTTTTTATCAATCGGTGGCGGGGAGCAAGAGCTTCCAGATGACAACGATTTTGAGTGGTTCCTAAAAGGAGACGACGAAAAGGCTATCTTTATTGCAGATAACACTTTGTCTGGAACTCCTGGACAATATGGAGCTGAAATTTTAATTCCATTTGAAGAAAAATACTTTGCAGTTACTGACAAATTAGTATTAGATGATGGTGAAACTGCTGTACGAGTACAACGTGAGCCTTATGCAGATGGTACAAACTGGATTTATCCTTGTGTGCTTATGGCTGCAGATGCTTCTGACTTCGTAGCGCCTTCATTATTAGGTGTAGGATCTAGAGCAAGTAAAGAATACTCTCCACAAGAAAGAACTTTGAACAGAACTTATGGTGAAACTAGCTATACTTCTCCGTTCAAAATGCGTAATGCTATGTCTTTCTTATCTAAGACTTACACTATTCCTGGTAACATGCACCAACGTCCTTTAGTTATTGAAATGATGGATCCTAAGTCTAACAAGACTACTAAGATCTGGACTCAATATGCAGAGTACGAGTTTATGTGTCAGTGGATGAAAGAGAAAGAAAGAATGTTATTCTTTTCTAAATCTAACAAGCAAGCGAATGGTACTTACAATGTATTTGGTGACTCTGGTTCTCCAATTATTGAGGGTGCTGGTATTCGTGAACAAATTTCACCATCGTACAAGTTCCACTATACGGACTTTACAATTGACTATTTAGAAGATGTATTATTGAATTTATCAATTAACATTCTTCCAGAAGATCAACGTCACTTTGTAGCGTTTACAGGTGAGCGTGGTATGGTACAATTCCACAGAGCTCTTGAGAATCACGCAGCTAGATTCCAACCATTAGATTCTAAACGAATTTCTGGTGCTGGACAAAATCTAGGATTCCAAGGACAGTACAGAGAGTTTATGGGACCACAAGGTATCCGATTTACTTTAGTACACTTACCAATGTATGATAACGAAGTTCGTAACCGTGTTCCGCATCCAAAAGGTGGGTACACTGAGTCTTACCGTTACACTATCCTTAACATGGGTACTTCAGGCGGTGAGAAGAATATTCGTAGAGTATATCCTAAAGGACGTAAAGAATTAATGTGGCACGTAGCTGGTTCTACTTCTCCACTTGGTCCTAACACTTCGTTCTCTAAAGGATCTGCTTCTGCAGTAGATGGTTATCAATTATTTGCTCAAGCTCAACAAGGTGTTCTTATTCAGAACCCAATGTCTTGTGCTGAATTGATTTACTCAACAACAGTATAATAATAAATTAATATAAACACGAAAGAAGATGGCAAAGAAAGCGGCAACAAAAACGAGCGCACCTACAGTAGAAGAAAGTGTTGTTATAAATACTACACCAGATAAGGTTACACTAAAACCTATTAAGAAAAATGGATGGCTGCCCGACGATCACGACGGGGCCATCCGTTATTCTAAATGCTTTGAGCGTTTAACTGTTCAAGCAATGAAAGGTAGTGGGGTGCTAAACACTGGTTTAACTGAGGAAGACGAAAGACGTTTGGAAGACAAAATGAATATGTCTCCTGGAACATTGTCAAGATATAATAAAGATTATTGGACAATGTTTAGAATTGATGTTCCTAAAGAAGGTACAATTTTAGATCTTTCGTTCCCAGAAGATGAATTAAAATTTTTAGTTTTAAAAGCTCATCAAAGAGTTGCAAACTCTGAAATGGAAAGATTTGATTCTCCATTTGCCGAGTACGTAATGACTTCAGAAGAGCAAGAAGCTAAAGTTGAAAATAAGAAATCTAAACTTAAACGTAAAGCTTACAAAGTATTTAGTAATATGAATACTACAGAAATGAAAGATGTTCTTAAGGTTATGGGTAAACGAGCTGGAGACGATGCGTCTGTAGACTTTGTTGAGTCACAACTGGATAAAATTGTAACAGATGATCCGCAGAACTTCTTAACTACTGTAGAAGATCCTACATTTAAAATGAGAGCATTTATTGATGATTGTATATCGTCTAGGGTTCTTGTAAAGAATGGTACTAAATATCAACTTCCTGGTGGAGACACAGTAGGATTTACACTTGAGCAAACGATTGAATATTTACAAAATCCTGACAATCAGGAAGTGTATTTAGATTTAAAAGGTAAAATGTCTGTAGGTAAATAGTATGAGCATAGAGGAAATGCACAAAGAGTTTATAATATTAATTGACAAGGCAGATTCTGGTGGAGCCCCATCATTTTTGTCTAGTGAGATAGATGTGTTTTTAAATGCAGCTATTGAAAGATTTATATCTAAACGTGCATTTGGTAATAACTCTAGACGAACAACTTTTGAAGAAGATCAAAAACGTCGAGATGATTTACGTAATTTAATAGTTCATGCCTCTTTAAATCCAGACAGTGTAGATTTATCAGGATCTAATAAAGTAAATGGTAGATTTGTACAATTGCCTAAACATTATAGACATGCTATAAATGAAGAGGCAATGATTAGTTTAGAAGGGTCTCAAGTTACTATACCATCTTCAAAAAGAGTTAGTGTAACACCAATAACTCATGATAGGTATAATAAAATTATAGATGACCCTTTTAATAAACCTGAGAAGCATACTGTTTATAGATTGGATTACTCTAACAATAGATTTGAATTAATTTGTGGAGAAGGTTCAATTATAAATAAGTATCATTTAAGGTACATTAAAAATCCTACAGTTGTCTCTTATTTAGATAAAGTAGGGTGCAATTTAGCAAACCATACACACAGAGAGATTGTAAGGATGGCTGTCTTAGAGGCTCTAGAAAATATAGAAAGTCCAAGATACCAATCAAGTAAAATAGAACTTAACGAAATAGAATAAATAAAATGGCAAGAACAGCAAAAATAACGAATGCTAATGTAGCCCCTTCTAAAAATAAAGCAGGGCTAGTTGGCAATACTCCCGTTCGAGCACAGGATTTTAATGATCTTGCGGGAGACTATGTGAGTCTATCAGACTCTAATGCTCAGGCTATTACTAGCGCTGTATCTGTAGCAGGTGTTGCAACAGCTACTGGCGGTTTAGTAGTAGGTACAGAAGCCTTAACAGGTGCAGGCGCTTGCAGTACTACAGTGCCAGTTACATTTGTTGATACTACTGGTGGAGTAGCGGCTATAACTTTAGCAGCCTCTACTGTAGCAGGCGCAATGAAAACAATTATTATGGTAAAAGATGGCGGAGACGCTACTCTTACTATAGCTAGTGTTGCAGGCGCGGGTAATACTTATGCATTTGCAAATGTAGGAGAATCTTTACATTTAATAAATGCAGCAGATGAAGACGGTACAATTATAGGATGGGCTGAATTAAGCCGTGGATCAGGAGCAGCTAATACTGCCACTGCATTCGATGGACCTGTAGTTACTACTGTATAATAATTAATTAATTTTTAAAATAGAAAAAAATGGGTGCATATAAAACCGATAATTCGCTGCAGGTATTTGCTGCTGCAGCTTACGATAAAACTTTCACAGCAAGTAGTGCTACTGCGGGATCTTTATTTGTTGTAGACGAAACAGGAGCTGCTTTTGGTGGGGCAATACCTACAGATGGTACAAAAATGTTTAAAGTAGGACAAAAAGATGCTGAAGGAAGTGTTAGATTTTCTCCATTAATCGATCCTACTAAAATGACAGTAAAAGAAAAAGCTTATGCAGCTCCAGAAGAGCATGCAGTAGTTTTTGGATACAACGGATCTGCAGGATCAATTGATGCTGAAAATGCTCAACGTTACACTCTTCGTGTTAACTTTATAGATAATGCAGACATGTTCGCTAACCAGTCAGATTTACACTTCTTTGAGTATGTATCTGATTCTAATGCAACTCAAATTGAGATTGCAGATTACTTTGCTCAGATTATGTCTAAGCATGAAAAATTCTCAGGTAGAGATGCAGGTAAAAACCGTGCTTCTGTAAAAGTTGAGAGATTATGTTCTCACGCTGGAACAGCAGGTACTCACGGTGCTATTACTGTTACTAATGGTAGTAAGCACATTAGTGCTGCAACTGATATTAATGTAAACTCTGAAGCAGTAGGAGATTACTTCTTGTTAGACGGCGTTCTTTATAAAATTGCAGAGATAGATGCAACTAATGATACAGCAGTTTTAGATCAGCCTTGGCAAGGAGCATCTGGTACAGTATTAGAAGCTAATTCTAAAACTGTTACTGCAACACAAGCAGCTGGTGCTAACATAGGTATTAAAATTACAGGTTTAGATCAGTATTGGTCTTTAGGCCTTATGCCTTTCAGAAAAATTAACTTTGAAGTTACTTTGGATGGATGGGTTGACACTACTGCAGTAGCTAATGTAACTGCTGGAACTCCTCACAATGGTTCAGGACACGGTAAAGAAATTGCTGAACTAGAATGGTTTGGTTTAGGTTCTGCTGGAGCTCCTTACCGTCACGGTGTTGTTAACAATAGTAATTTAATTACAAGCTATGCAGTAGCTACAGATACTTACGGTGTAGTTGTAATTGATTACGATATTGCTGCACCTAAATACGCGGTAGCTGGTGCTGGTGCTGGACGAGGGCAACTTCTTATTGCTCTTAAAATGGCTACTAGTAACCACGCAGATTTAGAAACAGCTCTTAATATTAGTGCAATATTCTAAACACTTTTTATAATTATATAATTAAAGGGCAGGCAGCTTATCTGTCTGCCCTTTTTTAATTTCTACTTATGCCTTTAGATATAAACGTTGATATACATACTACAAATGATTGTAGAACTCTTGTCATAGAAGATAAGACAGGAAACTTTGCAGAAGACAACTTAGGTGGTTGGGGAAACTTTAATATTGATCCATCTATAGCTGGTTTAATAATAACTATTAAAATGTACTATCCAACAGATATTGAAATACCTGGTGGTGTTGAGGGAGAAAACATGGTTATATATGAATCTGATTATATTTATCAATACGGTAGTGATCTACCTAAAATAGATTTTCCAATACCTAACAGTATAAAAGATTTTAAATTTGCTATTGATGTAGAAAATCTCATAGAAGATTTTATAGATTTATCTACAAGTTTACCAGCTTCAAATAT
>VMHT01175387.1_pt1 | contig 46394 bp, 46 predicted proteins | sample 4693611 | NCBI WGS metagenome assembly VMHT01 (sample SAMN12280063, study PRJNA550983) | marine metagenome | isolation source: seawater sampled from same location over 5 years 0.02-0.2 micron viral filtrate | place: USA: collected off the coast of southern California halfway between the port... ... | reverse complement strand
GTTCCTCAGCACGTTCAGAACATAGTCATACGTGATTTTTGTCAAAAGAGAAATTTAAATTTTTTACTTAGCGCAAGCGAATATTCAATGCCGAATTCTTTTCATATTTTAAAAGATTTGATAAACAATATGTCAAGCATATACGGCATAGTTGCTTATAGTTTGTTTCAAATGCCTTACAATGACGTAGAAAGAAGAAAGATATTTAATAAAATTTTAAAAAAAAAAAAAAAAATTTTCTTTGCATGTGAAAATTTGGAAATTTTAAAACAAGAAGATATTGATAGAATTGAAAATATTTGGCTTGTAAAAAAAAGTATCTTCAAATAATTGAAAAACTTTAGTTTTTAAATGATAAAGAGAAATTTCATTACTAAACTTCATAATTCAACAAAAAGAAATTATCTTCAAAGAATGAATGATAATAAAATTTATTGTATGCAAGTTGCTAAAAAATACGGAAAAGAATACTGGGACGGAGATAGGAGATACGGATACGGAGGGTATAAATATATTCCAGGTAGATGGGCGCCTGTAGCTAAAAAATTAATTAAAACTTACAAATTAAAAGCTGGTTCAAAAATTTTAGACGTAGGATGTGGCAAAGGATTTCTTTTAAAAGAAATGTTAAAGTTGGAACCCAAATTAATAGTTTATGGATTAGATATTTCAGAGCATGCCCTCAAACATATAGACAAGAAAATAAGAAAAAATTTTCATAAAATAAAAGCTCAAACAAAATATCCTTATAAAAGAAATTTTTTTGACTTAGTAATATCTATAACAACACTGCACAATCTAGAGATATTTGATTTAGAGAAAGCATTAAGAGAAATTGAAAGAGTAGGCAAAAAAAAATATTTATTAGTTGAGAGTTACAGAAATGAAAAAGAATTATTTAACCTTCAGTGTTGGGCACTTACTTGTGAGTCCTTTTTTTCAGAAAATGAGTGGAAATGGATTTACAAAAAATTTAATTACACTGGTGACTACGAATTCATTTATTTCAAATAAGATCCTCAAAAAAATATTCTTAATGGAAAATTTAGAAAAGTATTTTAAACAACTTCAAATTAAAAAAAATGATTACTTGTTAATTCATTCGTCTTTTAAGAGACTCGGTAGTTACGGTATAAACCCTTCAAAATTCTTGGATAAAATTCAAAAATTTATTAGCAATGGAACATTAATCCTACCGGCGTTTACATGGCATAAAGCTAAAAAAAATTTAAAATTTGATTATTTAAAAAGCAGATCAGAAATGGGTATATTGTCTGAGATATTTAGAAAAAAATTTAGATATAATAGAACTTTACATCCAACTCATTCAGTTACTGTTTTGGGTAAAGACCAACATAACATAATAAATTTTCAAGAAAAAAATAGAAAAAAAGGCCCATGTGGAAAAGGTACACTTTGGGAATACCTTTTAAATAAAAATACTAAAATTTTACTTATCGATACTTTTATAGAAAGTTGTACATTTGTTCACTATTTTGAAGAAGTTTATAATTCGAATTCTTTTTTAGAAAAGAGAATTAATAACTACACATGTATAGATAAAGAAAATAAAAAAAAAAATTTTAAATTAAGAAATCACACTTTTGGCAGAAGAAGTTTTAAAAAAATTTATTTTGAGTTAAGGAAAAGAAAATCTGTAAATCAAGTTTTTTTTAAGGACGTGTCATTGATCTCATTTTCGAGCTCTAATTTAAAAAAAGCAACTAATTATTTATTCCGAAAAGATAAAAAAGCATCAATTTAAAATGAAAAGTTATGATTTTAATTCAATATTTTTAAATCAATTAAATAAAATTCTCTTCAAGTTTAATTATAAAATAAATTATGATTATAAATTTGACAAAATAAGTAAAATTGATCTTTTTGAGAAAAAAATTCAATTAGAAAAAAATAAAAAAAATAGATATCAATTATCAAAAGATTTTATTAAACAATTTCCAGATAATCCCAAATCTCACTTAGCATTAACAGTGTCATTATTTAAAAATTTTGATCTATCTTGGATTGAGCAATCACATAAATATGCAAAAGTTAGAAATGATTGGATAGAAAACAATCAACTTGCTGACTTTGAGTATGAGTTTATAGGAGCAGAAAATATAATTGGAAGTTTAGGAAACCATGCAGCTATTGAAGGCTTGATTAATGCTAATAAATATCAACTACGATCAAAAAAAAAGATTAACCTTTTTTTGTCTAAAAAAGATGCAAAACTTAGAAATAAAACGTTGTTTAAATATTTCGAGCCGCACTTAAACATATTAGAGAATCAAAAAGTTTATTCAAGCTATAGAGAATTTGAAAGTCATTTAAGATTACCAATGGGATTTTTATTACCCTCTTATAATAAAAGTATATTTTATGATTTTTTACCTAGCTTAATAAAAAAAAAACAATACGACGAGTCAGGTTACCAACCGTTATTTAAACTTTCAAATGAAGATAAAGAAAAAGGAAAATTAGCTTTAAAAGAAATAGGGGTTAAAGAGGATGATTGGTATGTCACTATTCATATTAGAGAACCTGGTTATAGAGGTGAAACAAAAAAAAATTCTTTAGAAAATTTTAGAAATTCTAACCCATTAAATTACACAAGTGCAATAAAATATATAACTGATCAAGGTGGCTGGGTTTTTAGAATGGGAGATAATTCTATGACTAAGTTGCCTAGAATGCGTAAAGTAATAGATTATTGTCATAGCGATATAAAATCTGATTTCCTAGATGTGTATCTTGCAGCAACCTCAAGATTTTGTATTGGAACACCTTCAGGGTATTATACTCTTGCAGATTTTTTTGGAGTCCCGATTTTATTAACAAATTTAGCCTGGCTTTCTCCTTACTACACTTTAGGCAAAAAAGATTTATTTACACCTAGAGTAATAAAAAAAAATAATGAAATTTTAAGTTTAGATACAATGCTGCAAAATCCTTACATTTTTCTCAATTCAGATAACGAATATAAAAACTATAATGTAGAGACAGTAGAAAATTCATCAGAGGACATACTTAATGGAACAATAGAAATGTTAGAAAAAACTTCCGAAAAACCTAAAGTTGAAACTTCAAATTTACAAGATAAGTTTCGTGATTTAGCTGAAAAAAAAATATATAATCTTACAAAAGAACAATTCTATAGCCACGGAAATATCAGCTCAGCATTTTTGGAAAAAAATAATAAATATCTTTTTTAGTTATGAATGTAAAATTTTTTGATTTGAAAGTTAAAAATAATAATACAAAGAAACTGTTAAATAGTTCTTTTAACAAGCTACTTTCACATGGACAATTTTTTTTAGGACCAGAAGTAAGTAAATTTGAGAAAAAAGTTGCTAAATTTCTTGGCGTAAAATATTCTGTTGCTGTTGGATCAGGTAGCAGCGCTTTGTACTTAGCATTAAAATCATGCGGAGTTGGGAAAGGAGATGAGGTTATTACGACACCTTTAACTTGGATTATTACTGTACACGCAATAGCAGCCTGTGGAGCAAAGCCAGTTTTTATAGATGTCAGAGATGATTTCAATATCAATCCTAACTTAATTCAAAAAAAAATAACAAAAAAAACAAAAGCTATTGTACCTATGCATTATGCTGGAATTCCCTGTGCAATGGATAAAATCACAAAAATTGCAAAAAAAAATAATATTATAGTTATTGAAGATGCCGCTCAAGCTTTTGGTGCAGAGTTTAAAGGTAAAAAGATCGGAAGCTTTTCAACAGTGGGTTCCTTTAGTATGAATCCAATGAAACCATTAGCCGGCTATGGGGAGGGTGGAGCAGTAGTAACAAATAATAAAAAAATATTTGAGGAACTTAAAATTTTGAGGCATGCTGGCACTGTTTCAGATTATAAGAAAACCATAACAAATTACTGTAAATACGTATCTCTGAATCATAAAATGGACAGCTTAAATGCAAGTTTATTACTTGTCGCTTTAAAACAATTTAATAAAAAAAATAGCTTAAAAGAAAAAATTTTTAAAAGATATAAAGAAAAACTATCAAAACAAGTTGTATTACCGTCAATTTCTAAAAATTCGATTCATGGAAAATATGTTTTTCCAATTATTGTAAAAAAAAGAGATAAATTAAAAAAATTTTTAGAAAATAAAAAGATAGAAACAAAAATATTTAATTTGCCCCTTGCCAATGAAACTCCTGTATATTCAAAGTACAATTATAACGATACTCCGAATGCTAAAAGATTGGTTAATTCAAGCTTAGTAATTCCTTCTCATGAAAAGCTTACCTTAAAACAGGTAGACTACGTTATAGAAAATATTAATAAATTTTATAGTTGAAAAAATTTATATGAATGTAAAATCTCACCTTCAATTTTACTTAGAAAATAGAATTTCTCCTGTAGGACAAAAATTCAAAAAAAAAAATCACTTTCAAAGAAGAGAGTCACTTTATAATTATTTAGGTCTTACAAAAGAATATTTTAAGAATAAAACAGTTTTAGAAGTTGGTCCTGCTGAAGGACACAATAGTACATATATAGCCAGTTTAAATCCGAAAGAATTAAATTTGTTAGAGCCTAATCCTTTTGCTTATAAGAATATTAGAAAAGTTTTTAAAAAAGTAAATGTTAGTACTAGAAAAACTAAAATCATAACTTCAACTCTGGAAAAATTTAAAACAAAAAAAAAATATGATAATGTAATATGTGAGGCATGGTTAGGAATTAGTTCACACGAGAGAAAACTTATGGTAAAACTTTCAAAATTTGTTAAAAAAGGGGGGTTATTGGTAGTTACGGCCGCTTCCCCTATCGGATATTTTTCAAATATAATTAGAAGATATCTAGCTAATGAAATTTCAAAAGATGCAGAAAACTTTAAAAAAAAAACTAAAATCTTAGTTAAAGCTTTTGCACCGCATTTAAAAACTATGAAAAATATGAGCTGCCCTTTTGATCATTGGGTACAAGACTCTTTAATAGGCTCAGGATTTTTATCTATGCACCCCACACCAAAAATGATTTTTACTGACCTTGGTAAAAAATTTGACTTTTATAATAGTTATCCAGCTTTTAACTCTGATTGGAGATGGTACAAAGATCTATATGGGTCAAAAAAAGAGATAAAATATAATTTTCTTAAAAATTATTATAAACAATGTCACAATTTTCTTGATTATAGAAACGTGTATAAGAGTATAAATCCTAGGTTCAATATTAAACTTGAAAATGAAGTTCAAAATTTAATGAATTATTTAATTAAATATGAACGAAATACAACACAGAAATCAAAAAATTACGTAATTAGTAAAATTAATAAAATATATAATTTTTTAAAGAAAATAAAAAATTTTAGAAGTATAGGAATTTTAGAAGCAATGAGCTTAATAAAAAATAAAAAAAAAATATCAGCAGAAAAAATTGGAAAATTAAAAAAATTTAAATATATATTTGGTAGAGAACTTTTATATCTAAGCTTATTAAAAATAAAATAACTCTAATTTTACTTTAATGAAAATAAAAAAAGAAAGTAAAGAAGTCTTATATAGTAGAGATAAATTAATAAATTTGTCTAAAATAAATTTACACAAATTAAGTCTACTTGCAAAAAAGAATAAAAAAAAAATTGTAAGACTTTGTACTCATTTTTCAAAAAAAGACAAAGTACACCAAATGTTCATAGTACATCCTAAAAATTATTTTGTTTCACCTCATATGCATTTTCAAAGTGAGTCAATGACAATCCTTAAAGGCATGGTTGACGTAATTATATTTAATAAGAAAGGTAAAATTATAAAAATAATTGAGATGGGGCCACAAACTTCAAAAAAGATTTTTTATTATAAACTTCCTAAAAATACAATTCATTCCTTTTTAATTAAATCAAAAATACTTATTTTTTATGAAGTAACCCAAGGGCCCTTTAAAAAATCGAATATGTTCCATCCAATATGGGCGCCTAAAAATACAACTGAAATAAAAGATTTTCAAAAAAAAATTAGAATTAAAATTAGAAATTTTAAAGAGAATGTTAAATGTTAAAAGACCTTAAAAAAATAAATAAATTATTCTCAAAATCAGAAAATAGAAGTTTGAAATTTTTATCTTTATCGCATTTTTTTTCTGGTTTACTCGATCTAATTGGAGTAGTTTCAATTGCACCATTTTTAGCCATAGTTTCTAACGATCAATTATTACAAAACAATGAATGGATAGTAAAAATAAAAACTTACTTTGATTTTGAACAAAAAGAATTAATTTTATTTTTTGCCATCTTGTCACTTTCATTAATAATATTGAATCAGCTTTTTAGATTTTTTGCACATTGGTATCAGTTAGATTTATCAAATAAATTATGGTATTCGCTACACAGCAAAGTTTTCAAATATTATATCGATGAAAGTTATAGCTGGCACATTCAAAATACAAGTAATGAACTTCTTGAAAAAATTCAAATCAAATGTAATGCAGCAATTGCTGGAGTTTTGATCCCATTTTTCACAATATTAGGCTTTTCAATAACTACAATAATTCTTTTTTCATTACTGGTTTACGTAAATCCAATTACAACTGGTTTTTTGGTAATGGGAGTATGTTTTTTTTATTTTTTAGTAATAAAAAAATTTAAAAATAAACTCAGAGAGCTTGGTAATTTTGCACCAGCATACTTCAGCCAAACCTTTCATTTAACTGATCAAGCATTTAGATCAATTAAGGATATTAAAATTAAAGAGAATTCATTTTTTTATAAAAGAAAATTTAATGCCCTCGCAGAAAAATATGCCAAAAGTCAAGTAACACATAATTTAATTGCATTTGCCCCTAGATTTTGCTTAGAAATCGTTACATATTTATTTATTTTTCTATTTATAATTTTTTTTATTCTTAAATATGAAAACTTTTCACAAATGGTTCTCCTTACAGGAATTTACGCATTTTCACTGCAAAAAATAATTCCAGCAGCTCAAGGAATTTACAGTCAATATACTCATTACAAGTACTACAAGCCGACTTTTGAAAAAATTTACTCAGATTTACTTTTATCAAAAGAAAAATCTAAAAAAGGTGAGGATGATCTTAGTAGTATTAAAAGATTAAGCTTTAATAATAAGATAGAGTTTAAAGACCTTTCTTTCAGATATTCGAATACAAATAAGGATATCTTTAACTCTGAAAATATAACTATATCGTCAGGTGAATTTGTTGGAATTGCTGGTAAGAGCGGATCAGGTAAAACAACTCTAGTTGATATCTTGATAGGATTATTGCGGCCAACCAAGGGCTTTTTGCTTGTTGATGGAAAAAAAATTGATCAATCTAATGAAAAAAACTGGAAAAGAAATATTGGATATGTATCTCAATCAACATTTTTTGCTGATGATACTGTTACAAATAATATTGCTCTTGGAGTTAACAAAGATAAAATAGATTTTGAAAATATTATAAGAGTATCAAAAATAGCCCAAATAGCAGATTTCGTTGAAAAACTTCCAAACAAATATGAGACTATAATTGGAGAAGATGGAAACTTACTTAGTCAGGGACAAAAACAAAGAATAAATATTGCAAGGGCATTATACAGCAATCCGCAAATAATTATTTTGGATGAGGCCACAAATTCACTTGATAGCGAGACAGAAAATCAGGTTATAGATTCTATTTTTAATAATCAAAAGGGCAAAACTATTATCATGATAAGTCACAAGCTTATCACATTACAAAATTGTGATAAGATTATTTACTTAGAAGACAATACAATTAAACATCAAGGTAAATTCGATACAATTTTAAATCAAAGTCCTTTTTTTAAAAAAATGGTTGAAGAAAGTTTAAAATACAATAAACAGCAATTGTAGAAATTAATATTTTATGAAATTTTATAAAAGTACTAAATGTAGACTTTGCAAAAGTTCAAAGCTAGATAATATAATTTCTTTAACCCCAACACCTTGGGCTGATGATTTTAGAATAAAAAATAAATTAAATTTAAAACAACCTATAGTGCCACTCAGGATAAATCTTTGCAAAAATTGCAAACACGGACAACTTAGTCACGTAATGAGCGCTCAAGATATTTACTTAAATTATACTTATGAGACAGCAAGCTCACCAACTTTGAAAGAACATTTTCTTAAAGCTAGCTCAAAAATTCTTAATAAATTTAAGCCTAAAAAAGGAAGTTTAGTAATTGATATTGGTAGTAACGATGGAATGTTGCTTAAAAATTTTAAGAATAAAGGGATGAGAGTTTTAGGAATAGATCCTATGCCTGGAATTGCAAGTAAAGCTAATAAGAAAGGCATTCCAACATTAAATAAATTTTTTACAGAAAAATATTCTAAAGAAATGTCAAAAAAGTTTGGAAAGGCCTCAATTATAACTGCTAATAATTTAGTTGCAGACACTGATGATTTAGATGAATTTGTTAATGGAGTAAAAAACTTAATGAATAAAGACAGTTTATTTATTTTTGAGTCCTTTTATTTCTATTTACAAATTAAAAACTTTGTTTGGGACTTTACTTACCACGAACATTACTCATATTTTACTGTTACTGCATTAAGCAAATATTTTAAGTCTATGGGCATGGAAATAGTTGATATTGAAAGTATAGATACAAAAGGCGGATCAATGCGATGTGCAGTTCAACTTATTAATGGAAGTAGACGACCAATGAAATCTGTTAAACAACATATACAGTTAGAAAAAAAATTTGGATATCCAAAAAAGAGTTTGTTTAAAAAATATTTCAACAAGATTGTAGAGTCAAAAAATATATTTTTAAAGGAGATTAGTAAATTACTAATATCTGGAAAAAAAATATCTGCTTATGGAGCATCAGCTACTTCAACAACGCTAATGTATCATTACGAAATGAAATTTCTAAAAAGTATTTATGATGATTTTAAAATCAAGCAAGGTTTATATAGTCCAGGTTTTCATATTCCAGTTTACAATCCAAAAGAAATTTATAAACAAAAACCTGATTATATAATAATACTTGCCTGGAGATATAAAGATAAAATTATTAAAAGACATAAAAAATTTTTGAAAAAAGGTGGTAAATTTATAATACCATTGCCAAAATTTAAGATCATCGATTAATTTCTAAAATGTCAAAAAAAATAAAGTTAGGTTGGGTCGGTTCAGGCTTTGTTGGACAAGTTGCACATCTAAATAGCTATACCAGTTTAAAAGATATTGAAATTGTTGGATTAGCTGAGCTAAGACCAAAACTTGGACAAAAAATTTGCAAAAAATATTCAATTAAAAACTATTATAGAAACCATTTAGATTTAATTAAAAATGAAAAACTTGATGCTGTTGTTGCAATAGTAAATCGTAAACATACTGCTATGGTTGCTGAGGACATCTTAAAAAGAGGAATAAGTATATTTACTGAGAAACCAATGGCAGCTAATTTTCATCAAGCCTCTAAACTTTTGAGACTAGCAAAAAAAAATAAATGTTCCTATATGATAGGCAATATGAGACTTCATGATAGTGGAGTTAAGTTAGCGAAAAAATATTTTGATGAATTTATAAAAAAAAAACTTTAGGAAAAATTTTATATTTTAGAGCTTATTGTCATGCTGGCGGAGACTATTGCAATGTAGATGGATATACTTCAACAAATGAAATGAGACCAAATAAGTATATTTTACCAAATGCTCCAAACTGGATTCAAAAAAATAAGAAAAAAGATTTTGAGAAGTTTCTTAACTACTTTAGTCATGATATTAGTTTAATTAATTTATTTTTTAATGAGGAACCCACTATCACAAATTTTCAGCTGGGAGAAAATTCAGGGACAGTTTCAATTAATTATAATAAATTTATAGGAACATTTGAGTTTATTTATCTTCATCATCAAGATACTTGGAAGGAAGGTCTAGAAATATATTTTGAAAAAGGATATTTAAAACTTTCTTTACCTCCAGCATTTTTAAAAAATCAGCCTTCAAAAATTGAAATATACGATCAAAAAAAAAGTACATTAAAACAAATTCCGGAAATAGAATGGTCTTGGTCTTTTAAAAATCAAGCTAGAGATTTTATAAAAAAAATTAAAAAAAATAAGGTAGATTTCTCCAGCGCAAAAGACTCTTTATTTGATATCAAAATAATAGAAAAAATTTGGAAAAAATTATAATTAATTTTTAAAATAAATTTTATTGTAAATCACTTAATATGAATATCCTAGGGTTACATTTTGGTCACGACGCAAGTATTTCTCTTATCAAAGATGGAAAGATAATTTTTTGTTATGAGAAAGAGAGATATTGCAGAGTTAGGCACGTAATAGGTTTAACTTCTGAAGACATAATTAAAGCTCTAAAAGAATATAATTATAGTTTAAACGATATAGATTTCTGTTCAATTACCTCTACCCAAAACATTGAGTATCTTTTTTTTAATGAAAGTCTAAAATTCGATCTAGATTTAGGTAAACTAAATAGCATACCATCTCATTGGTATCATAAAAAAAAGAAGAATATTGATAAGCAAATTAAAAAAAAAAAATTAATTAATTTAATAAATAAAAAAAGTAAGCATCCCTACATCCAAAAAATTAAACTTAAACAAAAAAGAAAAAATTTTAAATATTTTGGATCTATAGAGGAATTTTTTGTTGATAAGAAATGGCACAAAAAAAATAAACTAGAAAATATGGGACGATATTTAATAGATAAGCCACTAGATAAAATATTATTACAATCAATGTCTCTTCCTATTAAATTAAGAATTAATTCAAAAGTAATTAATGGAAATTTATTTTCACATCATTATGCACATGCGGCTTATAGTTTTTACACTTCGAACTTTAAAGAAGCAGCTATATTTACCCAAGACGGCGCAATGCCTGAGTCTCCTTATTTATCGGGGATGTGTTATTATGGGAAAGATAATCGTTTAATACCTTTAGTACCTCATTATTTAAATTTAGGTAGAATTTATGACAGTGTTTCTGAATTAATTGGTTTCGATAGAACATCTGGTCCCGGAAAAACTATGGGTCTCGCCTCATATGGCAAACCAACATTTTACAATAAAAAATTTATAGGCAACATATTTGATCATGAGGCAATTAATCAAAAAATTTTTAAAGATAGTAAAATTAATTGGAAACCTCACAGAATCGATATTGGTTCAAACAAGTGGATTTCTTATTGTTTATTTCTAGCAAAAAAACTTAATTATGATTTACGTAATTTGGGAAATACAAAAAAAATTTTGTCAAAAATAAATATCGATATTGCTGCCTCAACTCAAAAACTTTTAGAGGAAACCACAATTTTTACAATTAAAAAATTAAAAATGTGCTTAAAAAAAGTGAAGATTAATTCTAATAATTTATGCTTATCTGGTGGCACCTCCCTCAATTGTCCAGCAAACAGCAAAGTGTTCAATAAAAAAATATTTAAAAATATTTTCATACCACCTGCAATCCATGACGGTGGTCTTTCAACCGGATCCGCATTAGCAACTTATTACAATCAATTTTCAAAAAAAAGAAAGATGATATTTGGTGACAAAACATCATTGGGCTTTCAAGGTCAAAATAATAAAGAAGTAAATGCAAAAAAGATTTTTAAAAATTATTGTAAAAAAATAGTTTTTAAAAAACTTAAAAATCCATATAAAGAAATTGCAAAAAAAATAAGTGAAAACAAAGTTGTTTCTGTTATATATGGAAGTAGTGAAGTTGGCCCAAGAGCTCTGGGAAATAGATCAATTTTAGCCGATCCAAGAAAAAAACAAAATTGGTTAAGAGTAAATAAAATTAAAAAAAGAGAAAGTTGGAGGCCTTTTGCTCCGGTTGTCTTGCAAAAACAGTTTAAAAAATATTTTTACAATTCTCCTAAAATAACTCCATTTATGCTTTTTACTTCGAAAGTAAAATCAAAGTTAATTCCAGCTATAACACACGTTGATTTTACAGCCAGGGTCCAAACAGTAAATGATAAGAAATTAGCAATTTTTAAAATCCTAACTTTTTTTAATAAAATTACAAAAATTCCTTTAGTGATGAATACTTCTTTTAATGGCCCTGGTGAACCTATAGTTCAAAATTTAAAAGAGGCATTAGACTTTTTCTTAAAATCAGACATCGATTTACTCTATTATAATAATTTTGAAATAAGGAAAAAATGTTAATATTAGGAATTCATTGTGGATTTTCTATCCATACTCATGAGCCTGGAGCCGCATTATCTTTTAATGGTAAAATTATTGCGTGTTGCGAAGAAGAGCGCTATTTGAGAAATAAAACCGCTCTAGGCATGCTGCCAAATAATTCAATTAAAAAGGTTCTTAAAATATCAAAAAAGAGATTTAAAGAAATTGATTTAATAGTTTCTACAGGGATAACTAAAAAAAATTATAAAAAAATTTTACAAAAATATTTTAAAAATTTTTTTGGTAGTTGTCCAAAAATAATGATTATAGATCATCATTTGGCACATATATCTTCATCTTTTTTTTCTTCTGGATTGAAGGAGTCTGCATGTTTATCGTTAGATGCGTTTGGTGATAGAAAATCAGGCTTAATAGCCGAAGCAAGTCTCAAAAAAGGAATTAAAGCTATAAAATATTTAAAAAAAGATCTTTCATTAGGCAACTTATATTCTGCTTGTACAGAATTTCTTGGATATTCAGATGGTGATGAATATAAAGTTATGGGTCTTGCCTCTTACGGAAAACCGACTGTAAATTTTAGTAAAATAATTAAATTTGATAAAAAATTATGGCAAATTAATAAAAAATATTTCGAGGAACAAAATACTCCATTTGAGCATAGATATTCGAAAAAATTCGAAAATGATTTTTCTAAATATAAAAGACTGAGTAATGAAAAAATTACTGTAAAACATAAAGATTTTTCCGCAAGCATACAAAAAATGATAAGTCTTGGTATGAAGAAAGCTTTTCTGCACACAAAAAAGTTATCAAAATTTAAGAAAAACATTTGTTTAAGTGGCGGCGTAGCTTTAAATTGCTCTGGAGTTATGGATATGTTTTACTCAAATATATTCGAAAAAATTTATATTTCACCTAATCCATCTGATAGAGGTTTAGCACTTGGCTGCGCATATTATGGTTCTTTTAAGAAAAAACAAAAAATCAAAGCTATTGATAGTCCCTATTTAGGATCAAATTACAGCGATAAAGAAATATTAAAGGAACTTATTAATAATAACATGAAATTCTTTTCTCCCTCAGATTACATTGACTATACAGCAAGGCTGCTTTCTAAAGGTAAAATAATTGGGTGGTTTCAAGGTAAAGCAGAAATAGGCGCCAGGGCTCTTGGGAACCGGTCAATTTTAGCTGATCCTAGAAAAAAAATAATGAAAGAAATCTTAAATAAAAAAATAAAGTATAGAGAAGAATTTAGACCATTCGCTCCAGCCGTGTTAGAAGAAGACTCTCCTGATTATTTTTTCACTAAAAATCAAAAGATCCCTTTTATGAATTGCACTGTAGTCGCTAAGAAAGAAAAACAATCAAAAATTCCTGCTGTTGTCCATATAGATAACACATCAAGAGTTCAAACTGTATCCAAGAAAATGAACAAAAAATTTTATGAATTAATAACATCCTTTAAGAAAAAAACTGGAATTCCGGTTCTAATAAATACTAGTTTTAACCTTAAGGGCCAGGCCATTGTAGAAACACCTAGAGATGCAATAATGACATTTTGCGGCAGTGGTATGGATTTTCTTGTAATAGGAAAGTATATAGTTGTAAAAAATGAAATTAATTAATCAAAAGAAAAAATTATATAAAGGCGAGTCCGAGTTTGATTTAAATCCAGTTAAGATAGTAAAAGGAAAAGATTTGAACTATCTGATTAAAAAAGCTCAAAAAACAAAACGTAAAAGGTATAGATTCTGTTTACACGAAGACACAAAGCATTTAACTCAAGAAATGATAATCTGTCTTAATGGTTTTACATACATAAGACCTCATCGGCATTTAAAAAAAAGAAGTGAGTCATATCATATGATAAAAGGTTCCATGGATGTGTATCTATTTAAAAAAAATGGAAAGATCTTAGATATAATTAGACTTGATGCTAATAGAAATAAAAAAAATTCAATCTTTTTTTACAAACTTTCAAAATCTATTTTTCATACAATTTACCCAAGATCAAAAAAAACAATTTACCATGAAGTCCTTACAGGTCCTTTCAATGAAAAAAACTTGATTTTTGCAAAATTTGCACCAGAGAATGGTTGTTCAAAGAAAGAAGCATTGAATTTTTTTAAATCTATAAAAAGATAAATCAAAATGACATTACAAGTTGGAATAATTGGCCTAGGACAGTGGGGTTTAAATATTTACAAAACTATCATTAAAGATTTTCCTGAGGTGAAAATAAAAGCTATCCAAGTGAAAACAGGTAAACTTCTAAAAGAAATTGGTGAAAATTGTAATGTATATAAGAACACTGATTTTATGCTTAAAAAAGAAAAATTGGATTGTATTTTTGTTGCTGTACCTCCAAAATTCAATATGTTTTATTTTAAGAAGATTGTAGAAAAAAAAATCCCTTTATTTATTGAAAAACCTTTAGCTTTAAACATGCTTTCAATGAAGAAAATGATAAAAATATCAAAAACTAATCTTTCACTAATACATGTAAATCATATAGATATTTTCAACGTTGCTATTAAAAGATTACGCACATTGGTCAAAGACTTAGTTGCCGCTGAATTTAAGATTTTAACTTCTGCAAAATCAAAGCCATATATTTCCCCAATGATAGATCTTACCCCTCATTTTATTGCAGTTTCAATAATCTTAACTAGAGAAATGCCAAAATATGTTTTAGTCGTAAATCAAAAAATTTATCATAAATTTAAAGATCGGACAAAGAGGCAGATGGTTTCTTTAAATCTAATCTTTAAAAAAAAAATAATTACTATTACTGCAGGAAATGGTAGTAAAACTAAAGAAAGAAATGGAAAAATTATAACAAAAAGTAAAACTTTTTATTACGACAATCCTGCAACAGGAAAAAATATTTTAAAATTTAGCAAAATTAAAGGAAAAGGGTATATTAATCAAATCAAATTAAAAAAAACACCATCACTCACATCTTCAATTTCATATTTTTTTGATAATGTAATAAAAAAAAAGAAAAGCACAAAAGATCTTTATCTTTCAGAAAAAGTTTTAAAAGTTCAGTTAGCTGCCAAAAAATCACTTTTGTCAGGAGGATTAGTAAAAATTTAATAGTATCAATATGTCAAAACTTGCAATTTTAGGAGGAAATAAAATTAGAAAAAAGCCAATGCCAAAAAGAAATGCTTTTGGATCTAATGAAAAAAAGCGTTTACTAGAAACCATTAATTACTATTATTCAAAAAAAGAAGACCCACCTTATAACGGTGTATATGAAAAAAAATTATGTCAAAAATTTAGTAAATTTATGGGTGGCGGATTTACTCTTGCAGTTTCATCCGGCACAGCCTCTCTTTACATAGCCATTCAATCCCTAGAACTTAAAAAAGGCTCTGAAGTAATTGTATCCCCCTTTTTTGATGCAGGACCTTTAAGCGCTCTAATCTTTATGGGACTTAAACCTGTTATTGTGGATGCAAAAAAGAATAGTCTTAATACCGATTTAGAACAAATTAAAAAAAAAATAACAAAAAAAACATCAGCAATAATACTAGTACATACAGCTGGAGACCCATTAGAGATTAAAAAAATTATTAAATTCACAAATAAAAAAAAAATAAAAGTTATTGAAGATTGCAGTCAATCACCCGGAGCAAAATTTGAAAAAAAATTGTTAGGAACATTTGGTGATATTTGCTGTATATCAACAATGTTTTCAAAGTCGCTATCAATGAGTGGAAGTGGAGGATTGATTTTTACTAACAAAAAGAAATATATTAAAAAAATCATTGGGTACACCGATAGAGGTAAACCTTCTTGGAAAAAAAGTGCAAACAGAAGGGACCCTAGTCAATATATTTTTCCTGCATTAAATTGGAATATAAATGAATTTTCTTGCTCTGTAGGTTTAGCATCCCTATCAAGATTAAATAAAACAATAAGAGATAGGCTGATCGCAATAAAAAAAATTAAATCAAAGCTTCAATCACTGAGTTTGACCTGTAAGGGTTATGAAATTTCAAAAGAATCATCACCTTATTATTACCCAATTTGGGTAGATATAAAAAAAATTAAATGCTCTAAAATAAAGTTTGCGCAAGCTTTAATCAAAGAGGGTATAAATTTGAATCCAGATTACAAATTTTTATGTCAAGATTGGAAATGGGCAAAAAAATATTTAAAACATAAAATTTGGACACCTAATGCAAAAAAGACCCGAGACAGCACTTTTAATTTGTACATTAATGAAAATTTTAAAAATAGAGAAATAAAGGATGTTGTTTCAGCAATATTAAAAGTTGAAAAATTTTATTTAAAAAAATGATGAAAAAAATTGATCTTAAAGAAATCAAAAAAAATGAGATTAAAAAAAAAAATGTCAGCGATGTTGGAAAATCATATGATAATCTAATAAAAACTTATGGTAACGATTCGAATAAAAATTTTAACAAAATTAATAAATTCACATTAACTCCAGTTGCAAAAGCAAATAAAAAATATAGATTTTTAAAAAAATATTTAAGGGTTAAATCTACTTTAGAGGTTGGCCCAGGATCTGGTAGATTTTTTCAAAACTATAAAAAAAGAGATTTTAATTATATTGGTGTCGAAGCATCTAGTCTATTTTTTTTACATCTAAAAAAAAAATTTAAAAATAAAAAAACTAAATTTTTAAATTTGACTTACCCTTTCAAAAAAAATAACCACAAAAAAAAATATGACTTAGTATTTTCATTTTCTTCTATTCAAGAAAAATCATTTTATAAAATAAATTCAAATTTTTTTATAAAAAAAATAATTAATGAAACTTATAAGATTTTAAAAGCGAATGGTTTATTTATATTTGATTTTTTTAATTATGATAAAGTTGATTTTAAGGAAAAACATTTGGTTTACTTGAAAGAAAAAAACATATTATTTTTTTCAAAAAAATTTAGATCTTGTAAAATAGAATACTTATTTAAAAAAAATAATTATGAGGGAATTGTAATTCTAAAAAAATAATTTTTGAATTAAAATGAAAAAAATCAGATTATTAATAAGCTACCTTATAGGTTTAATTGTGATCTTCTTTTTATATTTGTTAAAGCCATTTAAAAAAATTGTGTTTGTTCAAATTAAGTTGAGAAGTTTTGGTTTTGGTTTTGATAGTTTTAACTCATACTTGAATATGAATGAATATAAAAATTTGCAAACATCAAGGAGTTTACATATTTTATGGTTTGATAATCCAGTTCCATGTAGCAAGTATGTAAAATCTTTATTTGAGAAAAAATTTAAAACTTATGAATTTAATTTCTTTTTTTATTCTGTAGACAAGACCTTAAGGCAATTTAAATTAAAAGATTTTTATTTTGATATAACTCCTTTATTGCAACTAGAGAAAAAATTTTTTTTGAGGAAAGAAAATAAAAAGATTAATTTTGGTTTAAGTTATAAAAATTATATAAACTTTTCCAAAAATGAAATCAATTTAGCAAACGAGACTTTATCTAGTTTTGGCTTAAAAAAAAGTGATAAATGGATTTGTATTCACAATAGAGACACTGCATTTAAGATTGCTTATTGTAATAATAATTTATTTGAACCCCAAGTAGAAGAAAGTGTACACAAGTATAGAAATTTTAGTGTTGAAAGTTTAAAAAAAGCATCTGAATTTTTTGCTGATAAAGGGTATTATGTTTTCAGAATAGGCTCAGATCAGGAAAATGAGATATCTTTTAAATCTAAAAAAATAATAGATTATTCTTTTTCAAAATTCAAAAATTCTTTCTTGGATATTTTTCTTTTAGCAAATTGTAGTTTATATTTTGGAAGCAATTCCGGCATGTGTTCTCCGGCAATAACTTTTAAACGACCATTAGCTCATATAAATTTTCCACCGTTAAATATAAATATTTCGTCTGTCTACAAAACTTTACCCTCCCTTATTAAAAAAATTGTCAATATTCATTCGGGAAATCCAATTTCAATTAAAGAAATGTATGAGAAAAAATTAATGGGCCTCTCACTTAATAATGAAATTCTTAATTTAGGATATACGCATATTGATAATACTGAAGAAGAAATATTAGAGCTGGCTATTGAAAATATCGAAAGATTAGAGGAAAAAAGCACAATCGTTTCCGATGAATATTGTGAGTATAATAAGGAATATATAAAAATAACCAATTATTATAATCAAAAATATTTGAATGAATCTTTTTTAAAAAACCCTATTATATTAGGCAAACAATTTTTAAAAAAAAATTTATATTTACTTAATTAAATGAAAAATAAAACTTTATTTATAACAGGTGGCACAGGCTCGTTCGGACAAAAATTTATAGAAAGATGTATTAGTCTTAGACCTAAAAAAATAATAATTTTTAGCAGAGATGAGCTTAAACAATACGATTTGAAAAATAAACTAGTAACAAAAAAAAATAACGATCTTTTTAGATTTTTTATTGGCGATGTTAGAGACAAGTCAAGAATGGAACAGGCAATGGAAGGTGTAGATTATGTTATTCATGCTGCTGCTCTCAAACAAGTTCCTACTGCAGAATATAATCCCTTTGAGACTATCAAAACTAATATAATAGGTGCACAAAATGTGATTGAGTCATCATTAAAAAACAATGTAAAGAAAGTAATTGCTTTAAGCACAGATAAAGCTACTGCACCCATTAATCTTTATGGCGCAACAAAACTCGCATCAGATAAACTTTTTCTGTCTGCAAATAATATAAGGGGGAGCAAAAAAACAATTTTCTCTGTAGTCAGATATGGTAACGTTTTAAATAGCAGGGGATCGGTAGTGCCTTTATTTAAGTCATTCAAAAAAAAAGGATATGTGCCTATCACAGATTTAGAAATGACAAGATTTAATATTACTTTATCCGAGGGAGTTAAATTTGTAGAGAGATGTTTGAAGATTATGACTGGTGGAGAGTTATTTGTACCAAAAATACCTTCTTTTAAAATAGTTGATTTAGCATCGGCTATACTACCGAATGCAAAAAAAAAAATTATTGGCCTAAGGCCTGGAGAGAAGATCCACGAAGAAATGATAACCGAAACCGATGCGTTGAATACTTTTGAGTTTAACGATCACTACGTAATACTGTCTGATTTTGGATATACCAAATATAAAAATAGAAGGTTAGAAAAAGCAATTATGTCTAAAGGTGGAAAAAAATGTAAAAAAGGTTTTTCTTATAATAGCAAAAACAATAAAGATTTCTTAGACATAAAAAAAATAAAAAATATTCTTAAAATCAATTCTTAATTTTTTTGAAATGATTAATTATACGAAACACTTTATTGATGATAAAGATATCAGATCTGTTGTAAACGTTCTTAAAAATAAAAATATTACTCAAGGAACCGAGATAGGAAAATTTGAGAAAGCTTTATGTAATTATTTTGGCGCTAAAGACTCAGTTGTTGTCAATAATGCTACGATGGCCCTTTATTTACTTGCCAAAGCACTTAATTGGAAAAAAAATGATCATGTTATTTGTTCACCTATGTCCTTTTTGTCAGCTAGTAATGCTGTCTTAATTTCTGGTGCAAAACCTGAGTTCGTTGATATTGATTTTGAAACAGGCAATTTGAGCATTGAGGAGGTTAAAAATAAAATCAAAACATTAAAAAAAAATAAAAAAAAAATTAAAGCAATTATCGCAGTTGATTATGGTGGATTACCATCAGATTGGAGAGAATTACAAAAGATTGGTAAAAAAAATAATATAACTCTAATAAATGATAATTGTCATGCAATGGGTGCGAGTTATTACAACAGCAAACAATATGCAGTTAAGCATGCTGATTTTGTCATACAAAGTTACCATGCTGCTAAAAATATTACTACTGGAGAAGGAGGATCAATAATTTCTAATGATAAAAAATTATTGAGCAAGTTAAGATCACTAAGAAGTCATGGAGTTACAAAAAAGTCTGACATATTTCCTTGGTATTATCAAATGAACGAACTTTCATATAATGCCAGAATTACTGATTTTCAATGTGCTCTCGGAATTTCTCAATTAAAAAAACTAAATAGATTTGTTAATAAAAGAATTCTAATTGCAAATACTTACATTAAAATATTTAAAAATGAGAGAAATCTAGAATTACCTTTCGTTTCAAAAAATAAAAAAAATGCATATCATTTATTTCCTATTAAAATTAATTTTGAAAATCTTAGTATCAGTAAAAAACAACTTTTTAACATTTTAAGAGCAAAGTTTAAGATTAATTTACAGGTACATTATATCCCTATTTTTAATCAACCTTATTATAAAAAAACTTTAAAAATCGACACTAGCAAGTTTAAGAATACTATTCTTTTCTATAATCTTGTTTTATGCCTACCAATGTATTACAGTTTGAGTATTACAAAAGTAAAAAAAATTGCATTTACTCTTAAAAAAATATTAAAACAATATGCTAAGTAAATTAAAAGAAATTTTTTGGAAAATTTATAAATTTAATAACCCTTATTATAAGAAAAATTTTTATGGTTCTTTTGATAAATTTAGATTGGCGTTCATTAATTTTGCCAAACCAGGACGTTTAATTAATAGATTAAGATATGGTCAACTTTTTAAGAATACTGAAAAACAAATTAAAAAATTCTCGCAATCTTTGAGAGATAAAAATTTTCAGGATATTTCAAAAGAAAAAAAAGAAAAATTAGAACATGCAATGAAAAATCTTTTTGAGGATGGGGGATGTGTAATACAGAATTATTTTACTAAAAATGAGGTACAATTATTAAAATCAAACCATGAAGACATTATTAAAAATCTAAAAAAAGATAACAGTAATGATCGTAATATACATAATGCTGATATAATTCCTTTGTCAGACAACTTACTTAATATTTGGCTTGATAACGGGTTGATGTTATTACTTGAAAATTATCATGGCAGAGCAATTTTTGCTAGAAATTACCCGTATTTAATTTATTCAAAAGTTTCTAGTAATTATTCTAAAGAAAATAGTAAAGTTAATGAAGAAATTCGTTGGGCAAAAGACTGGCATGTGGATCACTCGGTTTTATTTAATGTACACGTAGTTCTTGATGATATCGGCAATAATGACTCAAGGATGCAAATATTAAAAAGATCAGATAAATTCAACCACTATGGATCAAATTTTTCAAAAGAGTTAGTTGATAATAGTAACTTTGAAAAAATTGACTGCGTTGGTTCAGCAGGTACAGTTTATCTACATTCAGGGAATGTTGTGCATCGATTTAATCCTGAACCAGGTTCAGATCGCCTTGTAACACATTTTGAATTTTCCCCGGGATCAAATATTTTGATGAATACTAAAGGTATTGTTAAAAGTTTAAAAAACTTTGATATTGATAAAATTCAAAAAGAAAAACTGAACATTATATATCCAATTTTTCCTAAAAATCTCTTCAAGGGATATGATGTTAAAGGCAATAGCTATATACCTACACGCTTTAAAGGCATTTAATTTTTAAATTTTTTGTTAATTAGATCTATTATGAAATTTAATTTCATTTTTAAAAAATATAGAAAATCTCAAATTATAATTTGTGATAGAAATTATAATAAAATTAATTTCCATCCTTATCGTTCATTTTTTTTAGATAATAAAGAAATTAACTTATTTTATTTATTGACTGTATTTAAAAACTATTTCTTTAATAAAAAATGCAAGACTTTAAAACAAGCATATCTTTTAACAATTATTAATAAAATAGAGGCAAAAATTATAATAGATAATTTAGAAAGTTTTACTGGCGCCAATTTAAAAAAAATTGCCTCACATCTCAAACTTATAGTTAGTCAAAATGGAATTTATTTTAAACAAACTCAAAATAAAATTAATATTTCGCTGTCCTTAATAAGACCAGATTACTGCTTAGTTTGGGCTAAAAATCAATCAAAAATTATTAAAAGAAATGTCCAAACTATTATAACTGGTTCCATAAAAAACAATGAACAAATTTATTTTGATAAAAAAAATAAAATTTATGATTTAATGTTTATTTCTGAATTTAGAAAAATTGATGATGTCATAAAAAAAAAACAAATTATATTTAATAATTTTTCTGATCATATAAAAAATAATTACTCCTATTTGAATTTTACCAATGTTTTTATCTCTCAAACTTTAATTCTTTTGCAAAATTATTCTAAACAAAATAAAAAAAAACTTAGTATTGCCATGGCGTCTAGCAGGGAAGATAAAAAGCATAAAATTAGTTTTAATGATGAAGAGTTATTTTTCAAAAATCTAGCACCGTCTTGCATTATTACAAATTTAAATTCAGAGGAATTAGCAAATAAAAGCAAACTGCTAATTTGCAATACATCAAATTTTGGAATGGAGATGATAGCAAAAGGTCATAAAGTCTTATTCTTGAACTTCAATCATGATTTTTTTGATATTCCTTTCAAAATGAAAAACGGTCCTTTTTGGCAAAAAGACTTTAATGAAAAAGAGACAATTAGTAAGATTAAACGCTTAACTTTAATGAGTAATCAAAATTATAAAAAACTTGTGAGCAAATACTTTTTTCATAATTATTTTGACAAAAATAATATTAAGTTAAAAAAGTTAATAAAAAATATAATTGAAAAATAAAAATTTATGAAAATTGTTGCGATTGTCCCAATTAAAAAAAAATCTGAAAGAGTAAAAGGAAAAAATTTTAAAAAAATTAATAATGTACCTCTTTTTTCAATCCTTTTAAAAAAATTAAAAAAATGTAAATTTGATGAAATCTATGTTGATTCCGACAGTCTTAGTGTTAAAAAATTTTGTAAAGAATATAAATATAATTTTATTGAACGTAAACCTCGATTAGCAAAAAATAACTCTAATGGAAATGATCTTTTAAATTATCATCGGTCTATAATTAAAGCAGATATTTACTATCAATTATTTGTTACTTCGCCACTTATTAAGATTAAGACAATTAATAAATGCATAGATATTTTAAAAAGAAATAAAAATTTTGACTCAGTTTTTACCGTAAATAAAATTTACTCATGGTTTTGGTTTAAAAATAGACCAGTAAATTATAATCCAAAAGTTCTACCGAGAAGTCAAGACGCACAACCAATTGTTCAAGAGACTACCGGGTTATATGGCATTAGATCAGATGTTTTAAAAAAGACTAAGTGTCGAATAGGAAAAAGACCTTTTATGTATCAAGTTAGTGATGAAGAAATGATTGATCTTGATAATAAAAAAGACTTTGAATACTTAAAATTTTATGTCAAAAAAAATCCTAGTAGCACAAAATATTAAAGAATTAAAATATTTAATTAAAAATACCAAAGCCCAATTTAGAGTTTTACCATTAAATTTAAAAACTCAATTATTTTGTGTCTCAAAAAATATAAAATTTATAAATTTATCAAGAATACTAGATAATAACATACATAAAAATATTATTATCGAAACGGAGAAGATTCTTAATAGAATTAATACAAATATTTTTTTTTATAATTCAATAAATAAAGAGTTAAAGGCTTGGTTTCGATTTAGAATTTATTCATTTCTATTTTTATATTACGTAATACCTAAAATCCGCAAACAAGATAGAACTGAACAAATAGTTGTTTCTGGTTGGAATATTTTAGAAAATTTATACTCAGAAAATAATTATTTTGTATCGAGTTTTATAAAATCTATTTTAAGAAATAAAGTGAAAGTATTAAAAAAAAAAATAAAAATTAAAAATCCAGTCATTTATGATTATGAGCCAATATTTAACTCCAAAAAAAATGAGGATGATTATGTTATTTTAAATAACCTTGGCTACAACTTTAAAAGAATTTTTTTTTGGAGCATAAAATCTAAAAAAAAGCTGTTAGTCTATTCTTTTAACAAATTTCCAATAATAAAAAAAATTATTTTAAAAATATTTTTCGTAAAAATTATTTTAATAAATAAAATTCAAAAGAAAACAAAACCTTATAGACATACGTTATTGCCAAAAATATCCTATAAAAAAATAAGATTAGATAAAGTTTTTTCAGATCAACTAAACAGTCTTCAAGCTATATTTAATAATTTGATCAACCAAATAAAGAGTTTAGATAAAATTGTAAAATTTCATAAAATTTCTCTCGGAATATCCAACGTTGCTAGGGGTGTAGATGGAGCTCTTTTAGAGGTGTGTAAAAAGAAGAATATAAAAACACTTAGTATTCCACATGGCACACTATCTAAACACTTTAATAAATTTGATAAAATTTATAAAAAAAATATTTCATCAGCAGTTTTGAATGAAGACGCGATGTTTACAGCTTCACAATCTAAAATCAGTGATACTTTTTTTAAGGTAAATAAATCTAAATCTAAAATTTTAAGAACTGGAAACCTAATATTTAATTCAACTTCAAGCAAAAGTGGAAAAAATATTTTATACGCAGTTACGATTAAAGATTTTTACAATATGCAATTTTTTGGAGTCGAAACATTTTATGAATACTTTGATAATCTTAATTTTCTAAATAATATTGCAAAAAAATTAAATAGCAAAATAATAATAAAGCCTCATCCATCAGAATTTGACTCAATTCCAGATTTAAAAAAAACTTTTAAGAGTCTTTATTTTACAAATGAAAAAAATGAAAGTTTATTTAAAAAGGTAAAACTTACTATATCTTTTTCATCCACTATGATAGAGGACTCTCTTAGTTCTCTTACTCCAGTAATTTTATTAGATAGATGGAAACGCTACAAACATTGCGATTGTCAAACTAATGTCAACAAGTTTTCGTCAATTTATTATGTTACGGATAAAGAAAAATTAATAAGCTGTATTAACAAAGTTTTAAATAATACAAAAAGCAAATTTTTTAAAATTCAAAAAAAAAATTCATACAATGAAAACTTTAAAATTTTGTTTAATCAAATGATATATGAAAAATAATAAACAACAAGTTACAGTACTAGGTGGTAGTGGATATATCGGTTCTCATTTATCTGATCTTCTGACTCAAAAAGGTTTTTATGTGAAAATTTTTGATTTAAAAAAAAGCAAGCATCTAAAGCATAATCAAAAAATGTATTTAGGTAATTTATTGCAGAAAAAACAATTAAATGAGTCTATAAAACACTCAAAGTATGTTTTTAACTTTGCAGCACTATCAAACATCGATATTGCTTCTGACCAACCATTTAAAACTGCAAAAATAAATATTTTAGGCACAATAAATATCTTAGAAGCTTGTAAAAAAAATAAAGTTAATAAACTTATTCACGCAAGTTCTATTTATGCTAATAGCGAACAGGGTGGATTCTATGGATGTAGCAAAAAAGCTGCCGAAGACTATATTGAGAGATTTCAGCAAAGATATAATACTAAGTTTACTATATTGAGGTTTGGTTCGTTATATGGAGGGAGATCTAACAATGACAATGGTCTTCAAAAATTAATAAATTCAGCGAAAAGAAAGAAAAAAATTATATATACAGGAACGAGAGGATCAGAAAGAAGATACATCCATGTTGAGGACGCAGTTAATATGTGTGTGAAAAGTTTGAAAAAAAAATTCGATAATAAATATTTGATTCTGACTGGCAAATATAAAATAAGAATTACTTCAGTAATAAAGTTAATTCAAAATCAATTTAAAATTAAAGACAAAGATATTAATTACTTAAACATAAAAAATAATATACACTATGTTAATGAACCCAAAGAATACATTCCAAGAAAAGGAATAAATATAACAATTGGGTCACGAGAAACATTTGTGAATAATTTAAAAAATTTAATATTAAAAAAAAGTTAATTATATAAAAATAAATTAATGATAGTCGCAATTTTAATTGGAAGAAAAGGCAGTAGAGGATTTAAAGGAAAAAATACTGTTAAATTATTTGGTAAAGCATGTTGTGAATATCCTTTAATTGCTGCTAAAAAATCAAGATACATTAAAAAAATATATGTTTCTACCGACTGCCCAAAAATAAAAAAAATAAGCACAAAATATAATGTGAATTTCATCGATAGACCAAAAAAACTTGCAACCGCTAAAGCTCTTGGAGAAGATGTATACAAATTTACTTATAAAAAAATTTTAGAAAGTATTCCCTCAAAAAATATTAAATTAGTTGTTTTATTAATGGCTAATGCACCTACAGTAACAGGTAAAATGATAGATAAAGGAATTAAAAAATTATTAAGTAACAATTATTACGACTCAGCTGTTTCAACTTCTGTTTATAATATGTGGAGTCCACTACGGGCTCGTAAGTTAAAAAAAGATGGAACACTGAAGCCATTTGTTCCATTTCAAACATTTGGCAATCCACAAACTTTAAATTGTGATCGTGATTCTCAAGGAGATGTATATTTTGCAGATATGTCTGTATCCATTGTAAGACCTTATTGTTTAGAAAGAATGGAAAAGGGATTGCTACCTCAAAAATGGATGGGAAAAAAAATAGCTCCTATAAAATCGTGGGGTGGCGGGGATATTGACTATGAATTTCAAATACCTCAGATTAAATATTGGTTAAAAAATTATAAATAAGTGACAAAAATCTATAAAAAAAATGATAGTTTTGTTGATTTAAAATTAACAAAAAAATTTGGTGATATTTCAGAGGGTAAAATTGTAGAAATAATTAATAAAAATAAATATTTATTTAATAATTCTTCTGATCTTAAAATTTTAAACCAAATTTCATCAGATTTTTCAAATGATGATAACATAAAAACAAAATTTAATTTAAAACCCAATGTGAAAAAAGAAATCGAAGGTTTGGATGATAAAAGTATTTGCAGATATTTAATTCATAGATATAGGTATGAAATTTATCCAGAAAAAAATATAATAGATAACTATCCACCATACTTACAAATTGAACCTACATCTATTTGTAATTATAGATGTGTTTTTTGCTATCAAACTGACAATATTTTCAACAAAAAAACTAATGGCTACATGGGACATATGTCATTTGATACATTCAAAAAGATTATAGATCAGGCAGAAAATAATATAGAGTTTATTTCTATTGCTTCTAGAGGTGAGCCACTAATATGTCCAGATATCGGAGAAATGTTAAAATATACTCATGGAAAGTTTTTAAATCTCAAATTAAATACAAATGCATCATTGTTAGATGAAAAAAAATCTCACGCAATACTTCAAAGTGGAGTAAGAACTTTGGTGTTTAGTGCTGATGCAGCGGAGACTAAATTGTATAGCCAATTGAGAGTTAACGGAAAGCTGGAAAAAATTCTTAAAAATATTGAAACTTTTAATTCAATTAAAGACAAACATTACAAAGACTCAAATATTATTACAAGAGTTTCTGGAGTAAAAGTATCCAAATCTCAAAATATAGATGAAATGGAAAATTTTTGGGGCAATTTAGTAAATCAAGTTGCTTTTGTTGAATATGTGCCCTGGGAAAACGTATATTCCTCTAAACCAACGAATATAGAAAAATCATGTTCAGACTTATGGAGAAGAATGTTCGTTTGGTGGGATGGTAAAATTAATCCTTGCGATGTTGATTATAAATCTGAATTAAAAATCGGCAATTTTTCAGACCTTAATTTATCAGATGCTTGGAAATCTGATTTTTATCAAGAACTAAGAAAAAATCACTTAAATAATTTAAGACACAAAACTTCTCCCTGCAATAAGTGTGCAGTAACTTAATGAAAATTTCAGTTTCTAATATAACTTGGGGAAATGATAATTTTGATTATTTTTTACAATTTATTAAGCAAAATGGATGTGATGGAGTAGAGCTGGCACCATCTCTAATTTGGAAAGATCCATTGAAAGCAAAATTAAGTGAAATTGAACGTGTACGAAAAAGTATAGAAAAAAAAAAATTAGATTTTGTTGGATTTCATTCACTTTTATATAACAAACCTAAATTATTATTATTTAATACTGATACAAGAAAGCAAACACTTAATTATTTAAAAGGATTGATTAATATTTGCTCAGATTTAAAAGGAAAACAACTTGTATTTGGATCCCCAAGAAATAGAATTTTAAATGATAGATCAATAGAAGACTGTCTTAAACAAGCAAAGGATGATATGTTTTTGCTTTCTGAGCATGCTCAAAACAAGAAAGTTTTTTTTTGTATTGAACCACTTAGTTCTCTAGAGACTGAATTTTTAACGTCAATTGAGGAGGGAGCTGTTTTTGTTAATAGAGTAAACCATCCCTATTTTAAACTTCACTTAGATACCAAAGCTTTATATGACACTAAAGAAAATCCACAAAAAATAATAGAAAAATATCAGGAAATTATCCAACATGTTCACATAGGCGATAAAAATCTTACTGAGCCTGGAACATTTAATAAGAATCACAAGTTAATCGGTAATGCTCTTAATAAAATCAAGTACAAAAAATTTATTTCACTAGAAATTAAAAAAAATGAAAAAGATACAAAAAATAGTATAATAAGAAGTATCCAGTTCATGAAAAAAAATTACTTAAATGCCTAAAAAAAGAAAAAATATTTTAATACTTGGTGGAAGTAGTGATATTGGTATCTCACTAATTCAAAGGCTAAATTCAAAAAATTATAAAATTGGAGCTCATTGCCACAAAGGCAAATTGAGATTATCTAAATATAAAGATAAAGTTATTGTTTTAGAGAAAAATTTAAATACACAAAAAAAATGTATTCAATTAGTAAATGAATTTAAAAAAAAGGTTGGGCCTCCTGATATATTAATTAATTTAATTGGTGAAATTGGAAAAATTTCAGATTGGCAAAAAATTACAGAAAAAGATTTTGAAAATTTAACAAAAATTAATTTAAATTCTGCAATTTTTACATCTCAAAGAATATTTGAACTTATGAAAAAAAATAAATACGGAAAGTTTATTTTTATGAGCACTGGATCAGTCGGTAAAGGACCTAACTCTAACTCACTAGTTTATGGATTAGCTAAAGCTAGTATAGAAAATTTCTCCAAATTTTTGGCTAAAGAAGGTGGTAAATTTAATATTGTTTCGAATTGTATTTCTCCAGGTTTTATCAAAACAAGACTGCATACAAGAAAATTGAAAAAAAATAAAAAACAAATCAAACTTAGGTCTAGCATGAATGTGTTAAAAAGATCAGGACGCTCAGAAGAAGTTGCACATTTAATGATTTATTTAATATCAGATAAATCAAATTTTATAACTGGAGAAAATATACCAATAACAGGAGGAGATTGGTTATAATGTATGATTTTGTATACGGAGATAAAAAAAAGATTTTATCCAACCCAAAAGATTACTTATTATTCGTTAAAAGATTACTGCCGAGGTGGGCTAATGGAATACCAGATACTGAATGTTTATCTTTATTTGAGGTATTAGAGACTTTAAAAAAGAAAAATAAAAAAAAACTTAATCTAATTGAAACCGGCTCTGGCGCAAGTTCTTTAGCAATGTTTCTTCATTGTGCAATTAATGGAGGAAAAATGTTCTCATGGGACACCAACCCATCCAAAGGTTCATTCCTCAGAAATGTTGCATCTGAATCAATTGGCAAGTCCCTAGGTGTGGATGTAAATAAGATTTGGACTTTCATTCCATATAATAGCATTGATAAAAATATAGGCATATCAGTTTTAAAGGAATTAAAAATAAAAGTTAATTTTTGCTTTTTTGACTCTCTCCATACTCTGGACCACATTTTAAACGAACTTAATATGTTTTTAAAAATAGCTGATAAAAAATATATCTTAGCTTTTGATGATGCTTATTATAATAAAAAAAGCATTAATTTTTCATACGTGAACATGTTAAGAAAAAAACTCAAATTAAAAGTGATTAAAGAACCAAAAACTAATATTTCCAAAAAATATTTTCATGAAATTGAAAATTACTTGAAATCAAAAAAAATTAAATTTAAAAAAATTAAAACATCCTATAGAACAGCATATAAAAAAGATATTTTCTTTAAGTACTTCATGCAAGATAGAAAATTTATGAATAAAATGGGCATGGAAGAAAAAAATCAATTAAGAAATAGGCTGGAAGTTTTTTTAATTCAATAATCACTCACAGTGAAAATTATAGTAAGTCATTACCTGTTAGCAAAAAATTGCTGCGACCACTGGATTTATTTTGGCTCTTCTTTTTTAAAACAAAAAAGAGTTGAAAAAAAAATTGGAGGAAACAGAATTAGCTTATCAAGCCACACAAAAAAAATTTTTGAAAAAAATAAATTTTTATTATCCAATTGGGTAGAAAAATACAAAGAAAAAGAAAATATATCTGGCTGGATTTCGCACTTCACCTCTAGAAACAATTTAGTTTCAAAAATTTTTTTAAATTTATGTCAATTACTTGCAATAAAAGGAGTATTAAAAAAATTGAAGAAAAATCAAAATATCTTAATTGTTTGCGAAGATACTTTTTTAATAGACTCTCTGATTAATAATTTAAAAAAAAAAACTATTTCTCAAAACAAAATACAAAATTTTTTTATTAAAATTTTTGAAATTTTGCATTTAAATATAGTGGGCTATTTAAAGCAAATAAAAATTCTAATTCAATTTATTAAACTTAAAATCATATCAAAAATAACATTATCTAAAAATCAAATTAAACTCAGGGGTAATATATTACTTTTTCATCTCGCCTTAGAAAATGAAAAAAAAATAGAATGTAAATATTTTAGAAATTTACCAAGGTGGTTTTCAAAAAAAGGAAAAAATGTTTTCAAAATTCCTTGGATCTTAAATAAACAATTGTCGTTTAATCATATAAAAACTCTCAGGAAAAAAAATTTCCTTATTTTCGAAGATTATTTAAATATATCTGATTATGTACAGATTTATAAAATATTTTTAAAATCATTTAGCATCTTTAATAAAAATATAAAATTTAAGCATCTAAATGTACAATATCTTTTAAAGAGGGAGAAACTTTTACATTTACAAGAGCCAAGTATATATTTTTTAAGAGCTATTCCGGCTATAAAAAAAATTGCAAAAAAAGTAAATAAAATTACCAACTATGATCATTATGAAAACATGCCATTTGAACATCCATTGCGTTTTGCTTTAAGAAATTTACCGATCAAAACAATTAATGTTGGATATTTTCACTCTCTAGTAAGCAATAATTTTTTTGTATATTCTCACAATCGAAAAGAATGGCGTAATAAAATCAAACCAGATTATATTATTTGCACTGGAAGCCTTTCAAAAAAATATCTTGAGAAAAATGGGACCCCGTCAAAAAAAATTCTCATTGCTTCCGCTTTAAGGCAAAAAATTACAAAGGAAAATTTTAAAGTAAAAAAGAATATTTTAATTTTATTACCACTTGAATTTTCATCAAGCATAGAGTTACTTTCTAACTTATATGAAAATAGAGATGAAGTGTTTAAAAATTTGAATAGCAAAATAATTATCAAACCACATCCTTTAGCTAACATAAAGTCAATTTTAAAAAAGAGTAATATTAAAACTCTGCCAAACAAATGGGTAATATCGAATGAAACCTTAAATAAAGAAATGAGTCGCTGTATATGCTCTATATCAATGTCATCTGCTAGTATTTATGACTCAATTTTAAATAATTCTGTTTCAATTTCATTAAAAAGTGAATTTGATTTTTACGATAATTATCTAGATTTCGTTAATTCCAAATATATAAATTATTGTAATGCAAAAGATGTAAGAAATATCCTCAAAATTGTTTTTTTGAGAAATCCTCAAAAACTTAACGAAAATTTAAAAAAAGTAAGAAATATTATCAAAAATGGTATAAATTTACCAAACAAAGATAATTTAAAAAGTTTTAAAATAAATAATTGATGGAAGAAAAATTTTTAAAAGACTATTTTCAAAAATTTATATCACTAATAAATTTTGATAAAGATACAATTAAAAAATTATTAGAAGTAAAAGAGATATTTTTATTAACCAAAAAGAAGAATAAAAAAGGAATAATTTTTGGAAATGGTGGAAGTGCAGCAATTGCAAGTCATTTCAGTGTAGACTTAACAAAAAATGCAAAAGTTAGGTGTGTGAATTTCAATGAGTCTGATTTACTTACGTGTTTTTCTAATGACTTTGGCTATGAGCATTGGGTAGAGAAATCAATCGATTATTATGCTGATGAAGGTGATGTAATTGTTTTAATATCTGCAAGCGGAGAGTCAAAAAATATGATTAATGCTGTTAAAGCGGCAAAGAGTAAAAATATTAAAAATATAATTACACTTACAGGAAATTCTAAGAACAATAGTTTATCAAAATTAGGTAGTATAAATTTTTGGGTAGATAGCAAAGCATACAATCATATTGAAAATGTTCATCAAGTATTACTTTTGTCAGTAGTAGATTTGATAATAGGCAAAAGTGAATATAAGCCAAATTAATTAAAAATTTAATGAAAAGCTTTCCATTGGTAAGTATCATTATGAACTGTTATAATGGTGAAAAATATTTATTTGAGTCTGTAAATAGTATTATTAATCAAACACATAAAAATTGGGAATTAATTTTTTGGGATAATTCTACAAACAAAAAATGCTTTAATATTATAAAAAAATTCAAAGACTCTAGAATCAAATATTTTTTTTATAAAAAAAAATTAAAATTATATTCATCAAGAAACTTAGCTTTAAAGAAATGTAAAGGTGAATTTATTTCTTTTTTAGATCAAGATGATACTTGGGAAAAAGAAAAATTACAAAAACAATTAATTCTTTTTAAAGATAAAAAAATTGGTCTCGTTTATTCAAATTTTTGGAAGTTTAATGAACACACTTTGCTTAAAAAAAAATTAGCATCCAGCATAAACTTACCTACAGGTTTTATAACCAATAAATTGCTGAAATCTTATAATGTTGGTTTGTTGACAATAATGATAAGAAAAAAATTTTTAATTAATACTAAAAAAATTTTTAACCCTAAATATAATATGTTGGCAGATTTTATATTTGTACTAAATTTTTCTCTTAAGTATAAATTTGAATGTGTGCAAGAGCCTTTAGCTACGTATAGATATCATTCAAATCAAATGTCATTTAAATATTATAACACCTCTATAAATCAACACCAAAAATGGCTTAATACAAATTCAGAGATAAATAAATTTAAAACCTTTAAAGAGTTCTATAAAATTAATGATAAAATAAAGTTTATGCAGTTAGTTGGTTTAATAAAAAAATCAAAAAATTTTAATGTATTTAAGAAAATATTATCATACCCAAATAACATTTATAAGATTAAATTATTTTTAAAATTTTTTACTCCCAAAATATTTTTTTCTTATTTATTCGGAAATTTGTATTAGGTTTTAAATTATGTACAAAAAAATAGATATTATAATGCCTAACTTTAACAATGCTAATTTTTTGGATCAATCGATTCAATCAGTAATTAATCAATCTTTTAAAAATTGGAAAATTTATATTGTAGACGACTCTTCTACTGATAACTCAAAAAATATAATTTTAAAATATAAAAATAATAAAAAAATAAAATCTTTTTTCTTAAAAAAAAATAGAGGTCCAAGTTATTGTAGAAATTATGCAATATCAAAATCTAAATCTCACCTAATTGCTTTTTTAGATTCTGATGATTTTTGGTCAAAAGAAAAATTATCAAAACAAATCAATTTTATGAAAAAAAAAAAACTACTTTTTACTTTTACTGATTATGTTCCTTTTATAAATAGATCAGAAAAATACCTAAAAGCAACTAATATTAAAAAGATGTTAAATTATAAAGACTTCATCCATGACTCTTCTATTGGCACTTCAACAATGATTGTCAAAAGATCTTTAATACAGGGTATTAAATTTAAAAACACAAATATAATGGAAGATTATATTTTTAAGTGTGATATTTTGAGAAAAAAAAAAATAAATTCTATAAAATTAGGAATTCCTTTAACATATTATAGAATATTAAAAGGCTCTAGAAACAGCAATAAACTGAGAAATTTTTTTACCCTGTGGAAATTAAATAAGAAATACAATAATTTAAATATGTTACAAAATATTTACTCAGTTATAATGATCTCTGTTAGTTCTTTTAAAAAGTACGGTTTTAAATAGAGATTATTTCAATGGGCGTGTAGTTCAGTGGTAGAACGCTTCGTTGACATCGAAGAGGCCATAAGTTCAATTCTTATCACGCCCACCACTTATAATTTTAAGAAAAATTTTTTTGTTGTTCTTAATCATTGTTTTTATAAAATATGAAAATGCATTCTTCTGAAATAAAGCAATATAAAACTGTATATCAATCTACAATAGAGTTTGACAAATTTATAAAAAAAAAACTATTAAAGAGTAAATTAATTTTAGACGCAGGTTGTGGGGAAGGAGGAACACTGTCTTTTTATGCAAAAAAATATAAGCATTTAAAATTTATAGGCCTAGATTACAGAAAATATAATATTGCCACAAGCAGAAAATATTTTAAAAAATTTAACTTAGATAAAAATACAAAATTTAAGAAAATTAATTTATTAAAAAAAATAAATGATAAAAATCTAAAAAATCCTGACGGTATTATAAGTGAGAAAACATTTTGCACTTTTAAAAATATTGAAATCGTTTTGAAAAACTTGATAAATCTAAATCCTAAATGGATAGCTATAAATTCTCTCTTTTTTAGTGGAAATCTAGATGTTTTAATCCACACAAGAAATACTTCAAACAATAGATATATAAAATCTCAAGAAAACAATCCTGACTCAGATTTTAATATATTTTCTATAGACAATTTAAAAAAATTTTTGAAAAGAAAAAATTATAAAATTTCAAAAATTAAACCTTTTTTCCCTTCAAAAAAAATAAAAAAAGTTAGGTCTAATAGAGGTAGAGGTACATACACTATTAATACTGAGATTAATAAATTTACATGTTTTTCTGGCCCAGTTTATTTGCCTTGGCATTTCATACTGATAGAAAAGAGTTAAATTTGTTTTAAGAAAAACAAAATACACCACAAAATGTTGATTTTACTCTATTTACATATCAATTTAAAAATAATATAAGATTGCGCCTGGTGATTATTGCGAAGGGGCCACACCCGATCCCATCCCGAACTCGGAAGTTAAGTCCTTCAGCGCCGATGGTACTTTGTCTTAAGATACGGAAGAGTAGGTCGTCGCCAGGCTTAAAAAATTATGAAAATAGCTAGCTCATTAAAATCATTAAAAAAAAGAGATCTCAACTCGAAACTAGTTAAGCGGAGAGGGAAGCTATACGTAATAAATAAAAAAAATCCTAAATTTAAAGCTCGTCAAGGCTAAGCATGAGCGATTACGATTTTAAAAAAACTTACAATGGTTTCACCAAGTTTGTTCTTTGGGGCACTGTTGGAGTTATTGCACTATTAGTGATATTGGCAATTACGTTACTTTAAATTCAAATATAATTAATAATGATAGTCGGTTCAACTAAAGAAAATATAACATTAGAAAAAAGAGTTTCAGTAACTCCCGAGTCAGCTAAAAATATCATTGGACTTGGATTAAAAGTGTGTATTGAAAAAGACTATGCACTTCACCTTGGTATTGATGATAGTGAATATAAAGATATTGGAGTTGAGATAAAAGCATCTCCAAAAGAAGTGCTAAACTCAAGTGACTTGATTACAAAAGTTAATTGTCCTTCAGAAGATGAAACTGAAACTTTAAAAGATAATACAATTTTAATTGGCATGCTCAATCCATCAAAAAATAAAAAACAAATTGGTAAAATAGTTAATAAAAATATAAAACCATTTTCATTAGAATTATTACCTAGAATTACAAGAGCTCAATCAATGGATGTTTTATCTTCCCAATCTAACTTGGCTGGATATAGAGCAGTTGTAGATTGTGTTGCAGAATTTGAAAAAGCTGTACCTATGATGATGACTGCTGCAGGTACGGTGCCAGCAGCTAAAGTTTTGGTTATTGGAGCGGGTGTGGCAGGTTTACAGGCGATCGCAACAGCTAAAAGGTTAGGTGCAATCGTTTCAGCAACAGATGTAAGAGCTGCATCGAAAGAGCAGGTAGAAAGCTTAGGTGGAAAATTTTTAACAGTAGAACAAAATGAAGATATGGAGACTGCTGGTGGATACGCAAAAGAAACATCAGATGAGTATAAAAAAAAGCAAGCAGAAATGATGAAAGAGGCGCTTAAAAAAAATGACGTTGTAATATGTACAGCATTAATTCCAGGAAAACCTGCTCCAAGAATATTAACTGAGGATCTAGTTAAACTCATGAAACCCGGATCAATTGTTTATGATTTAGCTGCAGAACAAGGAGGAAATTCTGCGTTTTCAGAACCAGGTAAAATTAATTCAGTCGATGGGATAAAAATAATAGGTGTTAAAAGTTTGATGAATAGATTACCTCTTACGGCTTCAAGCTTATATGCTAAAAATTTATTTAGTTTTATACGAAACTTGTATAGTAAAGAAAAAAAAATTTTTAATATAAATTTAGATGACGAAATAATAGAGAAATCATTAATCAAAAAAAATTAATTATGGAAATAGATCCGTTTATATTTAGATTAAGTATTTTTATTTTATCAATTTTTATTGGCTACTACGTTGTGTGGAGTGTAACTCCATCACTTCATACTCCACTGATGTCTGTTACTAATGCAATTTCATCAGTTATTATTGTAGGCGCTATTATTGCAGCTTTAGCAAATGTATCTGGAAGTATTTTTGATACATCAAGTATATTTGGGTTTATAGCTATTATTTTGGCTGCAATAAATATTTTTGGAGGATTTCTAGTAACTCAAAGAATGCTTCAAATGTATAAAAAAAAGAAAGATAAGAAGAAATGATTTCGGCAAATCTAGCGGCAATTTTTTATTTAGTTTCTGGAGTATTTTTCATTCTTGCACTAAGGGGATTATCATCCCCAGATACATCGAGACAAGGAAATTACTTCGGGATTGCTGGAATGATAATTGCAATTGTTGTTACATTTCTATCAATTGGTAATTTTTCTACATCATTAATTTATGTTCTAATATTTTTAGTTATTGGTGGAGCGATCGGCGCTTTTATAGCTTTTAAAATTCCAATGACTGCGATGCCAGAATTAGTTGCAGGTTTTCATAGCTTAGTTGGACTGGCAGCTGTATTTGTTGCAATAGCAGCTTTTTTGAACCCTTCCGCTTTTAATCTTGGAAATTTTGGTGATATTAAATTAGCTAGCCTAATTGAAATGTCCATAGGGGCTGCAGTAGGAGCGATAACTTTTTCAGGCTCTATAATAGCTTTTTTAAAGTTAAGAGGAATAATGTCTGGTGCTCCTATTACATTCAGTGGTCAGCATATTTTAAATTTGATACTTGGAATTGGTATTTTTGTTTTAATATTTTACTTGTGTAAAATACAGTCCGCAAATCTTTTTTGGACTGTGATTATTATTTCATTTCTTGTAGGCATTTTATTAATAATACCAATTGGCGGTGCGGATATGCCTGTAGTAATTTCAATGCTTAATTCTTATTCCGGTTGGGCTGCAGCAGGTATAGGTTTTACATTAGAAAATACTGCTTTGATTATAACAGGTGCGCTTGTTGGATCTTCAGGTGCAATACTTTCATATATAATGTGTAAAGCCATGAATAGATCCTTTGTTAGTGTAATTCTTGGTGGTTTTGGAGCAGATAATTCTGCTAATGATAAAGAAGAGAAGAGAGATCAAAAACCTGTTAAAAGTGGTAATGCAGAAGATGCTGCTTTTTTAATGAAAAATGCTTCATCGGTTATTATAGTCCCTGGGTACGGTATGGCAGTAGCCCAAGCTCAGCATGCTCTTCGTGAGATGGTGGACAAATTGAAAAAAAATGGCATCAAAGTTACGTACGCTATACACCCAGTTGCAGGTAGAATGCCTGGACATATGAACGTATTATTAGCAGAGGCAAATGTTCCTTATGATGAAGTTTTCGAATTAGAAGATATTAATAATGATTTTGCTAACTCTGATGTTGCGTTTGTCATTGGAGCAAATGATGTTACAAATCCAGTTGCAAAAACAGATCCAAAAAGCCCAATATTTGGAATGCCAGTGCTAGATGTCGAAAAATGTAAATCTGTTTTATTTGTTAAAAGAAGTTTATCACCTGGATATGCTGGAATTGATAATGAACTTTTTTACAAGGATAATACTTTGATGTTATTTGCAGATGCAAAAAAAATGACAGAAGACATCGTTAAAAATTTAGATTGATGAGTACAAAAATATTTTGCGATATAGCAGACTATAAAACAATAAAATTTTTTAATAACAATTCTTTAGTTGATGGCTTTACTACTAATCCTAGTCTAATGAGATTGGCGGGAGCAAAGAATTATAAACAATATTCTCTTAAAATTTTAAAGGTCTGTAAAAAAAAACCAATTTCATTTGAAGTGTTTGCTGATGAATTTGAACATATGCTTAAACAGGCTTATGAAATAAATTCTTGGGGCAAAAATGTTTATGTAAAAATTCCAGTCGTAAATTCTAAGGGAGTGTTTACAGGTCCAGTAATTAAAGAATTAAGTGATAAAGGAATCAAACTGAATATTACTGCTGTTTATACATTTGAACAAACTCAAAAGATATTCAGAAAATTAAATAAAAAAACAAAATCAATAATTTCGATATTTGCAGGAAGAATGGCTGATAAAGGCAAAGACCCAGTTCCAATATTTAAAAAAAGTATTTCTTTGACTAAAAAAAATAAAAATATTGAAATTCTTTGGGCTAGCACAAGGGAGGCCTATAACTTTACGCAAGCAAAGCAGTTAAATTGTAATATAATTACAATGCCACCAAAAGTAATAAATCAAATTAAAGGATTTGGAAAAAGTTTCAAGTCTATGACACTTGATACTGTTAAAGGTTTTTTAACTGATAGTAAAAAATCTAGATTTAGTCTTTAGGAAGCCTTAGATCTGGATTGCCTCTTTCTTTCATGTGGGTTTAATATTAATTTTCTAAGTCTACAAGATTTCGGTGTTATTTCTAAAGCCTCATCTGTATTAAGCATACTTAATTGTTCAGCTATAGCCATCTTTCTAACAGGAGTTAAAACAACATTTTCATCTGTGCCTTGTGTTCGCATGTTTGTTAATTTCTTACCTTTTAAAACATTTATTTCAAGATCACCACTTTTTGATGAAAGCCCGACAATCATACCTTCATAAACGGGATCGTTATGTGTAACAAACATCTCACCACGAGCTTGTAAATTAAAAATTGCAAAGGCTACTGCTTTGCCATTTTCCATAGAAATTAAAGCGCCATTTCTTCTTCCTTCCATATCACCAGTATAATCTCCATAAGAGTGAAAGATTCTATTAATTACGCCAGTGCCTTTGGTTAAGGTCAAAAATCTACTAGTGTAGCCCATTAAACCTCTAGTTGGAGCATGAAAAATTAATCTTTTTTTATTTTTTCCAGTATCTTTTAAATCAATTAACTTACCTTTTCTTCTATTCATAGAATCGATAATTTTTGATGAATACTCTTCGTCTAAATCCATTGTTATTTCCTCGATTGGCTCAAGTTTATTTCCTTGATCATCTTTTTTAATTAAAACTTTTGGAGGACTTACTGTCATTTCAAAACCTTCTCTTCGCATCTGAGTAAGCAGTATTTCTAACATTAGTTCTCCTCTTCCACTTATTACGAAAGCGTCTTTGTTCTCATTCTCTTCAAAGCTGATCCCAACATTATTCTCTGCTTCTAAAATTAGTCGATCTCTTATTTGAGTACTTGTTAATTTTTTCCCTTCAGTTCCTGCTAAGGGAGAACTATTAACTGTAATTGTAATAGACATAGTAGGTGGATCAATCGGTGTCGCATCTATTGGATCGTTAATACTTAAATCGCAAATTGTATCGGCAACATTTGCTTTTTCTAGTCCTGCAATAATTACTATATCTCCAGCTTCACCTTCTTCTATAGGAACTTTTTTTGTTCCTTCATATCTAAAAATTTTAGTTAATCTTCCTTCATCAACTTTTTTCCCTTCCAGATTTATAGCTTTAATTTGTTGATTTGATTTTGCAGTTCCTTGAGCAATTCTTCCTACTAAACTCCTTCCCAAAAAACTATCAGCATAAAGTAGAGTTGAAAGCATAGCGAAAGGTTTTGTTTTATCCAAAGTTGATGGCTTGACATGATCAATAATCAAGTTTAACAGTGGTTGTAAATTCTTCCTTGGTCCGTTAATTTCCTTTGAGGCCCATCCAGATCTACCACTTGCATATAAAACCGGAAAATCTAATTGTTCTTCATTTGCATCAAGACTCACAAATAAATCAAAAGTCTCATCTAATACCTCGTTTGCTCTTTGATCAGGTTTATCTAGTTTATTAATTACAACAATTGGTTTTAAACCTTGTTTTAAAGCTTTTGAAAGAACAAACTTTGTCTGAGGCATTACTCCTTCGGCAGAGTCTATTAACAACAAAGCACCGTCAGCCATATGTAAAACTCTTTCAACTTCCGCAGCAAAGTCTCTGTGACCAGGGGTATCAATGATGTTAATTCTTGAGTCTTTCCAATTTATCGAGGTAGGTTTAGCCAAAATAGTTATTCCTCTTTCTTTTTCAAGCTCTCCAGAGTCCATCACTCTTTCTTCTACGTTTTCATTTTCTCTAAATGTACCACTCTGCTTCATCAAATTATCAATCAAAGTTGTTTTTCCATGATCAACATGAGCTATGATTGTTATGTTTCTTATTGAATTTTTCATTTTGGTTGCGGGGGTAGGATTTGAACCTACGACCTTCAGGTTATGAGCCTGACGAGCTACCAGACTGCTCCACCCCGCGATAAATTATTTTTTTTTTATATTAATAGCCTGAAGTTTATTTTTTTCTTCTTTAATATCGTAAACAATTTTCTGTTCTTCTTTTAAAACTCTTAGCTTTGAATTTTCTAAAGCGGAAACATGAAGAAATATATCTTTCTGTGTTTCATCATCAGTTATAAATCCATAACCTTTTTTTGCGTTGAACCATTTAACTCTACCAGATGGCATTTTTAAACCTCTCATTTTTTATTAAATTTAGTACCTGTTTTTCAATTTTTGCAGTTTTTTCACTTTTTTCAAGTTTTCTGTTTGAACTCTTTTTTTTCTCTCTGAAGGCTTCTCGTAAGTGCTTTTCATTTTCATTATTCTGAAAAAGCCCTCTTTTTGAAGTTTTCTTTTAAGAACTCTTATAGCCTGTTCTATATTGTTATCTTTAACGTCTATTTTAATAAAAACCTCCTGTTAATTTTCAAGGTAGTTAACATTAGAAAATCTATTTGTCTATAGGGAAGCAGCTTGAGCTTTTTTTTCCTCCCTAATTTTAGCTTTTTTCTCTCTCTCAACTCTTCTTTTTGCTTTATCCAAAGCTTTTTGAAAAGTTTCTTGAGTACACAATGCTAAAATTACTGGATCCCTTGGTTTTAAATTTGAAAAATTCCAATAACTTCTTTTCCTTATCAAAGATACGGTGCCTTTAGTGCTTCCAACTAACTTTGATATCTGACCGTCAGTTAGGTCAGAGGCGTTTTTACACAACCATAGAATTGCGTCTGGTCTATCTTGTCTTTTTGATAAAGGAGTGTATTTAGGTCTCTTTCTCTCTTTTACCTCAATCTCTTCAATCTTTTTTAATAAATTTAATTTTTTTTCAGGATCTTTTGAGCAGCTCTCCACTTCCTCTCTAGAAAGTTGACCCGCTAGAATTGGATTATAAGCTTTTATTCCCTTAGCAACATCTCCGTCAGCTATACCTTTTATCTCTAATTCATGTAAATTACAGAATTCAGCTATTTGTTTAAACGTAAGTGTTGTATTTTCAACTAACCAAACAGCTGTAGCTTTTGGCATAAATGGTGTTTTAGTCATAAATTATTTTTTTGATCTTAGATTACTAAATTTTTTGTTGTACTTACTTACTCTACCTTTATCTAAAATTTTTTGAGTACCACCAGTCCATGCGTAGTGAGACTTAGGGTCAATATCTAATTTTAAAACATCGTTTTCTTTTCCCCAGGTTGACTTAGTTTCAAATTCTGTACCGTCAGTCATAATCACTTTTATTTTATGATAATTAGGGTGTATATTTTTTTTCATCAGCGGTGTTTTATATTATTAAATGTTTTTTCTCAATAACTTTATTTACTAATTAATCCTCTCAATTCCTCATGAATAAAAGAGTTTGAGGCTAAAATATTCTTTTTCAAAGGTGCATTTTTGTCTTCTTCAAAAAAATCCACAAAACCTCCAGCCTCTTTTAAAATTATTATCCCCGCAGCTATGTCCCAATAATTAAGTTCTCTTTGCCAGTAACCATCAAACCTTCCACAAGCTACATAAGCTACATCTAGAGCAGCACTTCCAAATTTTCTTACGTTTGAAACATTATTTGAGACATTAATATATTCTGAAAAAATTTTATCTTTTATTTTACTTGCACCTTTTGGTCCACCAGTAACAATTAATGAGTCTTTAATTTTTTTTTTATTTGAAACTCTTATTCTAGAATTATTTAAGTATGCGCCATTACCTTTTTCTGCACAAAACATTTCATTCATAATTGGATTAAAAATAACACCACACTTAATTTCATTTTCCTCCTCATATCCGACTGAAATTGCAAATTGCGGAATACCGTTCATAAAGTTAAAAGTTCCATCAATTGGATCAATTATCCATCTATTTTTAGTATTAGATTTATTAATTATTCCTGTCTCTTCAGTTATTATTCCATATTCAGGATGTGCTTTTTGTAATTCTTCAATTAAAATTTTTTCTGTTCTTGTGTCAGCAGAAGTTACAAAATCTCCTGGACCTTTAGAAGAAACTTGTAAGTTTTCAATCTCACCAAAATCTCTTATTAAAGATCTTGAAGCTTTCATGCATGCTTTTGTAATTAAATTTATTTGAGGAGAGTTTAACCTCATTAATTTACTCTTTTAACATACTCTAAAGTTCGAGTGTCGATAATAATTTTTTCACCACTTTCAATGAATGGTGGAACGTTGATTTTGACTCCACAATCAAGAATTGCTGGTTTATATGATGATGAAGCTGTTTGATTTTTTATTGCAGCATCAGTTGTTTCGATTAAACATTCGATGTTATTAGGAAGTTCAATTGAGATAGGTTTACCCTCCATAAATGAAATTGTAACCTCTAAATTTTCTTTTAAAAGTTTGTATTGTTCTCCAGTAATTGATTTAGGAATTTCAACCTGTTCAAAAGTTTTATTGTCCATAAAATGGCAACTTTCTCCATCTATATATAAAAAATTAAATTTTTTTTCGTCAACTTCTGCTTTTTCTACTGTTTCGCTTGATCTAAATCTCTCATTTAATTTTGTTCCTTTAATTACACTTTTTAATTCTACTTGATTAAAAGCTCCCCCTTTTCCTGGCTTAACGTGTTGAGTCTTGAGAACATTCCAATAGTCATTTTTATGCTCTATTATCATTCCAGGTTTTATATCATTAGCAGTTATTTTCATTTAAATTTTTTAATCGCTTGTTCAGGTTTTAATTTCGGGTTATCCCAAATAAAACTTGATAATGCAATATATTTTGCACCAGCTTTCATTAATTTTTTGTAATTGATATTATTAATACCTCCAATAGCTACAATTGGTTTTTTAATATTTTTTTTTGCCCATTTTAAAATATCTAAATTTGCTTTTTCAGCACTTGGTTTAAGTCTTGACTTAAAAAATGATCCAAAAGCAATATAATCTGCATTTTGTTCAATTGCTTCATTTGCAAGGATTTTAGAATTGTGACATGTAATTCCTAAGATTTTTCCTTTGAGTTTTTTTCTTGCAATTTTAAAAGATCCATCTTGCTGACCCATATGACACCCATAAGCTTTAATTTTGGAGGTTAAAGCATAATTATCATTAATGATAAATTTTACTTTATGTTTGGCAGTTATTTTTTTTATCTTTTTACAGATATTTATAAGATCTTTTTGTTTTGCGTTTTTTAATCTTAGCTGAAAAAACTTTACATTTTTAAATGATAATACTTTATCTAAACTAGTTAAAAAATTTTGATTTATTTTACTTGGTGAAATTAAATAAACTAATCTCTTCAAAGGTTTTAGGCCGCAAACTCTTTCTCTAATTTTTCTGACCACTCTCCTTTTGATGAGAGACCGTTCATTTTAGCTCTATGGTTAAAAGCTTTTTGAATATTTTCTAAATTTTCTTGATTTTTCCCAAATTCTTTTAAGGCACTTGCTTGTAGTCCTCTTCCATAAGAGAAGGTAATTAAAAAATTACTGTTATTTATTTTGTTTATTTCATTTAAGTTTTTACTAGATTCTATTTCTGATTGCCCGCCAGATAGGAAAGCTATACCGGGAACTTCACCTGGTACATTTTTTTTTAAACAATCTAAAGTTTTCTTTGCAATTTCCTCAGCACTAGATTTATCTTTACACTCCGAGCCAGGTATAACCATATTAGGTTTTAGAACTGTGCCTTTTAAATCAACTTTGTGTATTTCAAGTTCGTTATAACATTCATTAAGCACAGCTGTTGTAACTTGGTAGCATTTATCAATATTATGTGAACCATCCATTAAAACTTCTGGCTCAACTATTGGAACCATTTTAGCTTCTTGAACTAGAGCGGCATATCTTGCTAGGGCGTGGGCATTAGATTTAATAGATTGCACTGATGGAAATTTATCGGAAATTTTGTAAACAGCTCTCCACTTTGTAAATCTTGCGCCTAAATCATAATATTCTTTTAGTCTATCTCTCAAACCATCCAAGCCTTCTGTTACAGTTTCATCGCTAGATCCAGCAAGAGGTTTAGCGCCTTTATCAACTTTTATTCCTGGTACAGCTCCATGCTTAGAAATCAATTCTGGAATTGATGGACCCAAGGTAGTTTTTTGTCTTATTGTTTCATCAAATAAAATTACTCCCCCAATATAGTCTTTCATTGCACTTGAATTAAAAAGAGTTTGTCTAAAGTTTAGTCTATTTTTTTCAACGTTTTCTACATTAATACTTTTAAATCTTTTAGCTATTGTTCCAGTACTTTCGTCTGCAGCAAGAATACCTTTTCCTTTAGCGCACATTTTTTTAGCGATTTCATTTAATGTCATAGCGATTATTTATTTTAAAACACTTATACCAGGCAAGTCTTTTCCTTCTAAGTATTCTAAAAATGCTCCTCCTGCTGTTGATAAGTGAGAGAAAGTAAGTTTGTCATTACTTTTATTTATCGCTGCCAGAGTGTCTCCGCCCCCTAGTACAGATATTAAAGATTTTTCAAAAGTATTCTTAGAAATGCTTTCTGCAATAGACATGGTTCCTTTTGAAAAGCTATCATTTTCAAAATATCCTGCTGGTCCATTCCACAGAACAGTATTGGAGGCATTGATTTTTTTTTGAATACTTTTAATTGTATTAAAACCAATATCTAAAATTATTTCGTTATCTTTTATTTCATTAAGGTTTTTATTTTTTCCATTTCCCTCAAAGTCTGTTCCCACCGTACAATCTTCAGGTATTAATATTTTACAATTATGTTCCTCTGCTTTTTTATAGATATCTTTTATTATTTCTTTTGTATTTTTTTCAATTAAAGATTTGCCAACTTTTAAATTTTTATAGACGAAGAAGTTGTTGGCCATTGCTCCAACAATTATCAAATTATTAACTTTTTTTAAAAGATTAGTAATAACGTTAATCTTTGTTGATATTTTTGAACCGCCTATAATACAAGTTACTGGCTTTTTTTTATTTTTTATAACAAGATCTATAGCTGTTATTTCTTTTTTTAATAATGGGCCAGCATAACTTTTTTTTATAAATTTTGTTATACTATGAACCGAAGCTTGTTTTCTATGAGAGCATGAAAACGCATCATTAATATAAATGTCTCCCAGTTCACCTAACTTTTTTGAAAAATCTTGGTCGTCTTCGGTTTCTTCTTTAAAAAATCTTATATTTTCAATTAATATTACCTCACCCCCTTTTAGGTGAGAAAATTTTTCTTTAGTTTCACCATCGAAAGTTCCTCTAAAAAAATAAACATTAGTTTTAAGCGCATCTTTGAGATATTTATAGACAGGTATTAAAGATAAGGTTATAAGGGATGATACTAGAATAACTTTATGCTTGCCTTTTATAAATAGACTAATTGAAAAAAAAGCAAAAATTATAATTATTAGTCATTTAGGTCGACCAAAAGGAATTAATGTCCCGGACCTATCTTTAATACCTGTCTATAAATATCTCAAAGATGCGCTTAAAACTAATGTTTATTTTTTTAGAGGAACTTT